>MDTG01190115.1_pt1 | contig 23093 bp, 23 predicted proteins | sample 811421 | NCBI WGS metagenome assembly MDTG01 (sample SAMN05326645, study PRJNA326480) | marine metagenome | isolation source: seawater | place: Pacific Ocean: South East | collected 2011
CGTTGATAGGCTGGATGTGGAAGCGCAGTAATGCGTGCAGCTGACCAGTACTAATAGCTCAATTGGCTTGATTTATGCACTGAAAAAAATTTATTTGATATTAAATTATATTATACAGTTAATTCTAAATGAAAAAAAGAATTAAAAATATTGCAATAATACCCGCCAGAAAAAACAGCAAAGGCTATAAAAACAAAAATAGAATTTTTTTTGATTTAACAGCTAACTTTGTAAAGAAATTAAAATTTTTAGATGAAGTTATTGTATCTTCTAATGATGGTAATTTAATAAATAAAGCTAAACAATATAATTTTAATTATCATATTAGAAGAAACTACTTTGCGAAAAGTAATACATCAATAAAATCTACTTTTCAAAATATTGTATTTGAAAAAAAAATTGAATCGTTAACAAGATTATGGCTATTCTATATTCCAATGCCGATTAGGTTTAAAAATGATTTTATAAAAGCATTTAAAAAAAGTAAATTACCAAAATTTAAAAGTATTTGTTCGTTTGGAGAAATACCAAATAAATATCATCCTTATTATTCATGGAGTTTAAATAATGGTGTTATAAACTTTGTTAAAAATAATTCTTTTAGAAGGCAAGTTTTACCAAAAGCATTTTATCATTTTCACTACATACACTGTATCAGAGCAGATGAATTGAAATTTGTAAATGATGAAATGATCAATAAAAACACAACACCTTTTTTCATAAGTAATAATCTAAGTCAAAAACTAATTGAAATTGATGAGCCCAAAGATATAAGAGATGCAAAAAGAAAAGGGTTATTGTGATAAAAAAAAATATTGTTATTACTGGTAGCCAAGGCCTGCTCGGCCAAGTATTTTCCAACCACTTATCAAAAAGAAATAATGTTATAAAGATTGATAAACTAAAGTTAAAAAAAAATATTTCAAATTTTTATCAATGTGACATTACTAAAGAAATAGAGGTAAATAAAGTATTTGAAAAAATTTTAATTAAAAATGATATCGATATATTAATTAATAATGCATCTCATAACCCAAAGTCAAATGGAACAAAGTTTAAATTTTCAAATTATAGATTTGATAGTTGGAAAAAAAATTTAGAGGTGGATCTGTACGGTTCATTTCTTACCTCAAAATATGCATGTAAATTTTTTGAAAAAAAAAATAAAGGTCTTATAATCAATATATCCTCAATATACGGTCAATTAGGTCCAGATCAAGACATATACAATAGTAAGAGAAAAAAATATTTTGGCTTTAAACGTTTAGAATATTCTGTCGCTAAAGCTGGATTACTAGGTTTTACCAAAGCCCTTGCATCTTTTTATAAAAATACTGATATTAGAATCATCAGCTTAATACTTGGAGGGGTAGAGACTTCTAATATGAATTTAAACTTCAAGAAAAATTATTCAAAAAAAACAATAATTGGCAGACTGGCAAAAAAAAATGAGTACAACGGAATTTTAGATTTTCTAATATCTGAAGATAATAGTTATATAACAGGATCGAGCATTGTAGCCGATGGAGGAGCAACAACAATTATATGATGAAAAAAGCAAGAATTTTTAAAAAACCAATTACAATTGCTGAGATTGGAATAAATCACAATGGAGATATTAAATTAGCAAAAAAGATGATCATTTTAGCAAAAAAATACGGTTTTGATGTTGTTAAGTTTCAAAAAAGAGATCCCGATATATGTGTTCCAAACCATCACAAGCATGTGATGAGGGAAACGCCATGGGGATATATAAGTTACTTAGATTACAAAAAAAAAATAGAATTTAAAAAGAAAGAGTTTGACTACATCAACAAATTTTGTAAACAAAAAAAAATTAAGTGGTTTGCCTCAGCTTTTGACGAAAAAAGCCAAAACTTTTTAAAAAAATATCGAATGCCATACAATAAAGTTGCCTCAGCAATGATAACGAATATCGATTTTATTACTCAAGTTGCAAAAGAAAGAAAACCCACTTTTATTTCAACAGGAATGACCTCAATGAGAGATATCAGTAAAGCAGTAAATATTTTTAGAAAATTAAAATGCCCATTTACTTTAATGCACTGTATTTCGAGTTATCCAGCTGATGAGAATAAACTTAATTTAAACATTATTTTAACATTAAAGAAAAAATTTAAATGTGAAGTTGGTTATAGTGGTCATGAGAAATCAGTATCCCCATCAGTTTTTGCATATGTTGCTGGTGCGTCTGCAATAGAAAGACATATAACAATTGATAGGACATTATGGGGAACAGATCAGGCAGCATCTCTAGAAGAAAATGGTATTAAAAATATGATGTCACTTTTAGAAAAAGTAAAAATAGTTTTTGGTGACGGAAAAAAAATAAAAACTTCAGAAGATAAAATTTTAGAAAAAAAATTCAGATATTGGTTGTGAATTCGTTATAAATGATGCAGTCAATTTTATTTATTGGTAGATTAAATTGTATACATACTAAAGAATTAAGAAATTTTTTAAAAAGTAGGATAAAAAAACTCTACTTTATAGAAAGTAGAAATATTGGAGAAAGGTTAAGATTATCTAAACTTTTAAAGCAAAAGGTTGATTTAATAATAAGCTTTAGAAGTTTTTATATCCTAAAAAAAAACGAATTATCTTTGTCTAATTATGGTGCAATAAATTTTCATGCTGGAACACCAGAATATAGAGGTATTGGTTCATTGAATTTTGCAATCAAAGATAAATTTCCTTTTTTTGGTTCAACTTGCCATGTTATCGATAAAAAGATAGATAATGGACCAATATTAGATGTTAAAAAATTTAAGTTAAACTACTCAAAAAAAATTGATCTAGATAAAATAATTTTAAGAACTCATAAAATGACAGTTGTTCAAGCGAAAAAAGTACTTAAAACTATTATAAAAAATCCAAAAAATATTGATGTTATGGTTAAAAAAAATAGAAATATTAAATGGTCAAAGGACATTACTTCACTCAGGGATCTTAAAAATCTCTATATGATAAACAAAAATGTATCAAAAAAAGAGCTAGAAAAAATTATATTATCTACTAATTCGAATGATTTTAAACCTTATATAACTATACACGGAAAAAAATTTGAATTTAAAAATGAAAATTAAATATAAAAAAGAAAATAATAAAAATTATTGGTTTCAAAAAAAAAGATCTGAAGATATATATTTTTCTAACCAACTTATAAATCCTAAACAGAGTACAATTGATTTTTTTAAATTTTTAAATTCTAAAAAATTATCAAGAAAAAAAATTTTGGACTTAGCTTGTGGAAATGGTGCTAATTTAATTTATCTCAAAAAAAATTATAAAAATAAAGAATGTTGTGTAGGAATTGACATAAACAAAAAATTAATTAAAAAAGCAAATAAAATTAAATCAAAGTTAATGAATTTGAAATTCTATGAAGGAAATATTCTTAATATCAATAATGAATATAGAAATAAATTTGATGGCATAATTTGTATGCAAACAATTTCATGGTTGAATGATTATAAATATTTTTTAAAACAGGTAAGCAAACTTAACGTAAATTTTCTTGCAGTCAGCTCTTTATTTTGGGAGGGGTTAATAGATTTTAAAATTAAAGTAGAATTTTTAAAAAATGAAAATAAAGAAAGAGCTCTAGATAGCTTTAATTACTATAACATTTATTCAATTAAAAATTTTAAAAATAACCTAAAACACATTGGTTTTAAAAATATATTCTTTAAAAAATTTGAAATACCGTTCGCATTAAAGAAAAATAAAAATCTCAATAAAATGGGTACATATACAATTAAAGATAAAAATAAATTTATTCAATTATCAGGACCAATTTTACAGAACTGGTATTTTGTGATTGCATTAAAATAAATTATTGATAAACACTCATCCATGGAAACATTAATCAAAGAAAACATCAAAACATATACCACAGACGGAAAGGTAAGACATAAATCTAACGATGAAGATATAAATGAAAAAATTGGGAAAATTCTTGGTAGCAAATGGAATGAATATAGAAAAAAATGGGATGCAGTAAATAATTTCGAAATTCAAACTGACTTTCCGATGTTTTTGCACTTAGATTTACATCAAGTGTGTAATTACTCATGTCCACACTGCAACATATCCCACTTAGAAGAATTAAAAAAACAATTTGACGGTAAAATTAGTGAAAAAATGGATTTTGAGAAATATAAAAGAATTATTGACGAAGGGAGTGAACACGGTTGCCCTTCTGTTGAACCACAAGGGACAAATGAGCCTCTGTTAATTAAAGATTTTGAGAAGTATTTGAAATACGCTCATGAAAAAAACTTTATTGATATAATGATAAATACTAATGCATCAGCTTTGACAGAAAAAAGAAGTAAGCAACTTTTAGATTCTGGTATTACAAGATTAAGATTTAGCTTAGACGCTGCTACACCAGAAACTTACAAAAAGGTAAGAGTCGGTAGCATACCATTAGAAAAAGTTCATAAAAATATTTTTAAGTTTCTAGAACTCAAAGAAAAAGGTGGATACAAGCTACCTGTTACTGGCGTAAGCATGTGCGTTATACGAGGTAATGAACATGAACAAGAAATGTTTGAAAAATTTTGGATTGATAAAGTAGATATGGTTTCCTTACAAGCATTTACACCTCCTAACTATGCACCTGAGAATAAAGTCTTATTTCAAAGTTTTTTTCCAGAGTCTTTTAAAGGAAATAGAAAAAGTGAAACAGAAAAAAAAGAGTTACAGGAATTTAAATGTGTACAACCATTTCAAAGAGTAGTAATCAGAAATGATAATATAACTGCATGTTGTAATACTTATAGCAACCAGTTATCGATTGGACATCTTAAAGATGGAATTTACAACGCTTGGAATAGTGATTTTGCGAAACAAATCAGAGAGATGCATCTTTGTGGCAGATACTATGAAAATGCGACGTGCAAAAGATGTGTAGAAACAACTGATTTTGAATAACTTTTATATTAAGCAGACTTAATAATTTTCCTCAAAATTTCACTTTCTTTTTCGAAATTGTGCTTTGCTTTTAGCTTTTTTTTATTTGTTCCACTTTTTTTATAATAATAATCAACTTTTTTTTGTGTTTTATTAAGATCAAAACCAAAATTTTTAAAATCAGTTTTTAAAAGATAAAGTAATGATGTCAGAATCATACCACCTGAATATTTTTGAATTTTGTAGTAAAAAAATATTTTTTTAAACAAATTATAATTCGATACCATTCTAAATCTTAAAACACTATTTAATTTATTGTTAAAAAATATAATACGATTACTTCTGTGAACAAATTTAAATCTATTTTTTTTAAGAAAATTTTCATGATCTGCATCATGATGATCTACAATTATGATTATTAATTTTTTTCTTAATGTATTAATATCCATATGGAATTTATTAAATCTTTTACCTACAAAATATAGGTGATTGGTTACTATAATATCAGTCCTTGAACCAACATCTTTTTCAAAATCTTTTGTTGGTGCCAAATTAAATCTAGCTACTAAATCAAATTTGTCAATTTTTTTTCCTAAATTTCTATTCCTCAGATTACGAGAACTGCCCACAATAGCTATTTTCTTATTTTTTATTTTTGATTTAAAATTTTTTAAAAATTTATCTAAATCCTCTAAGTTATTCAGAAATTTTTTTATTGAATTTATATTCATTAAGTTTATCTATTATGTACTTTAGTTTTAAATGACAGCATCTATTTCTCAAAAAATTTTTTCTCAATTTAAAAAATTCTTTATATTTCAAAAATCAATATTTAATCTAAATTTTATCCATTACTTGTTTTCTTTATATGAAAATCGATTTTTAAAAAAGACAAAAAATATATTTATTTTTGATAATTTTGAAAGTTTCCAAAATACTTTCATGAGATCCCTGTATTTGAATTTTTTTTCAAAAATATTAAAAACAAATCTTTTCTATATAAATTATAAATTCAATCTTCTTTATAAGTTAATTTATTTTTGTTTAGGTTCAAAAAATTTAAGAACAAACCTTTCTTTTAATCAAAAGAGAGAGCTTGAAATATTACATGCTAGTTTTTTTAACAAAGTAAATTCAAAACAGGAAATTTTAGACTATGAAATTGATAAGATTAACTTGGGTATGGATATTTATGAGTCATATCTTATCAAATTTAATGAACCAACAATTAGAGATATACGAGTAAGCAATAAAAAACTTAATGACTTAGTAAGAAAATCATTAAAGATTTTTATATTTTGGAGAGATTATTTTCTAAAAAATAAACATTTCATTAAAGGTGTTTTAATTAGTCACAGAAATTATGTTGAAACAAATATTCTTAATAGAATTTCAATTAAAAATAGAATAAATGTTTATACTTTGTCTGGTGAAGGACACAGTATACAAAGATGGAAAAATCTTGATTTGAATTTTTTTAATTATTATTCAAAAATTTTTGAAAATTTATCTGATAAAGAAAAAAAGGAAGGGATTTTATCAGGAAAAAAACAATTAGATAAAAGATTTAGAGGTGAAGTGGGAGTAGATATGAATTATTCAACTAAGTCTGCATTTTCAAAATCAGACAACAAAACCGATTTGTTAATTAAAGAAAATAATAAAGTAAAAGTATTAATTTGTAGCGCCTGCTTTTATGATAACCCACATTGTTATGGAAAAATGATGTTTGAAGATTTTTATGAATGTTTAAAATTTCTTGGAAAATTGTCAAAACTAACTAATTATGATTGGTACATTAAACCTCATCCAGACTATCTACCCGGCACAATAGAGAATATCAATGAATGTATGAATTTTTTCGACAATCTAACTTTATTAAATCCTAGTGCTTCTTTTCATACTTTAAAAAATAAAATTGATTTTGCAATCACACCATATGGATCAGTAGGGCATGAATTACCTCTTTTAGGCATACCAGTAATAAATTGCTCAAATATTAATCCGCATCAAGATTTTCAATTTAATTTTACTCCTAAAAACAAGGATGAATTGAAAGAAATAATCTTAAATATAAAAGATATAAAAAATCAGAATATTGATGAAATTTATAAGTTTTATTATATTCATTATATTTTTTTTAATAAAAGCAACCTATTTTCAACTGAAGAAATAAGTAAGTTGAATTTAAATTCAAATGTCAATAAAGAGATGATAAATTTTTTTAAATCAAATTTAAATAATGAAAAAAAATATGAACTTATTGAAAATTTTATAAAAAAAGATGAATTTAAAACATCTGATAGAATTTTCTTAGAAAATATTAATAAACTAGATAACTTGAACTTTAAATGAGATATATTTTTAAAAAAGGCCTTGATCTTTATAATAGATCATCAAAAATAATTCCTGGAGGCGTACAGCTTTTATCTAAAAGACCTGAGATATTTCTTCCAGACCAATGGCCAAGTTATTACAAATCTGCAAAAGGATGTGAAATAGTAACTTTTGACGGTATTAAACTTTATGATTTTACTAATTCTTCGGTTGGCATGTGCCCACTAGGTTATGCAAATCCAATAGTGAATAAAAGTGTAACTAAGGCAATTAATAAAGGGAACACAACAACGCTTAATTCTCATTTAGAATATGAATGTGCAAAACTTTTGATTGATACACACAAATGGTCAGATATGGTAAGATTTACCAAATCAGGTGGAGAGGCAATGTCGGTTGCCGTTAGAATTGCAAGAACATACAAAAAACAAGATAAAATTTTATTTTGTGGTTATCACGGTTGGTATGATTGGTATATTTCTGCAAATATTAAAAATACCAATAAACTTAATAAACACCTTTTGCCAGGAGTGTCATCTTTAGGAATTCCAAAAGCTTTAGGTGGTTTAGCTGAACCTTTTGAGTTTAACAATACTGATGATTTTAAGAAAAAATTTTTAAAGAGTTACAAAAAACTTAGTTGTGTAGTCTTAGAACCTGCCAGAGCGTTTCATTGTGATATAAAATTTGTAAAAACTATAAGAAAATTATGTACAAAATTTAATATTCCATTAATTTTTGATGAAATTACTTTAGGTTGGCACTTCACATTAGGTGGGTATCATAAAACAATTAATATTACCCCGGATTTAGCAGTTTTTTCAAAAGGAACCACAAATGGCTTTCCATTAGGTGCAATAATAGGAAAAAAAAAAATCATGAAAGCCTCCATTGAAAGTTTTATCTCAAGTGCTTATTGGACAGAAAATATTGGTTTTGCAGCGGCAATTGCAACTATTAATTATATGAAGAAAAATAAGGTTTCAGAAAAATTGATTTCAAAAGGAAGAAAAATAAAAAAAATTTGGTCAGATATTGGTAGTGATGAAAATTTACCAATCTTGATTACAGGTATCGATTCTCTTCCATCATTTTCATTTGATCACCCAAAATCAGAGGAAATAATAACTTTTTTTACTCAAGAAATGTTAAAAGAAGGTTTTTTAGCTCACGGCAGTTGTTATATGATGACAGCACATTCTGATAAAATCATAAAGAAATATAAAAAAGCATGCGAAAATGTTTTTAAAAAAATTTCAAATATATTTTATAATCATAATAGTAATTTTAAAAAATACATAAATGGAAGAGTAAAATTTGCTAAGTTTAAAAATCCGGTTTAGATGATAATAAAACTAGAAGATGCGTTAAAAATAAATCAAGACCAAAACATAGATTTATATAAAAAACATATAAATCCAGGATTATCAAAAGCATATAGCGTTTTTGGCTATAATGATTTTGAAATTGCTAGTGCTGAGGGTTCATGGCTTAAGCTAAAAAACAATAAAAAAATTTTAGACCTCACTTCTTCATTGGGAGTTGTAAATCTTGGACATAATAATCCAAGAATTGTAGATGCAGAAAATTTTTTTAATTCACAAAAATTTATAGATTGCCAAAAATTTGGAGTTAATAAATTACAATCGGTTTTAGCAAATAATATAAGTAAAATTTTAAATAATAATCTTACAATGTCTTTCTTTGGTACATCAGGTGCAGAAGCAAATGAAGCTGGTTTAAAACTTTCAATGGCATATAATAAAGGTTCAAAAAAGAAATTTATTACTTTTAGTAGCTCATATCATGGTAAAACACTTAATTCATTATCTTTAACAAACTTGCCTGACTTTCAAGATAGTTTTGTTTTGGGTCTTAAAAAAGAAAATATTATAAACTTAAAATTTAATGACGTTGTTGGATTACAAGATTGTGTAAATAAACATTACTCAGATATAAATGCAATAATAATTGAACCAATTCAGGGACAAACGATGGAAGTTGCATCGATCTGTTTTATGAAAAAAATAGAGTCACTTTGTAAGAAACATGATATATTATTGTTTGTAGATGAGATAAAATGCGGCTTATCAAGAGCTAGAGAAATTTTTTATTACAAGAATTATAATATAAAAGCAGATATTTTGACTATTTCAAAATCTTTAGGAGGTGGAAAAAATGCAATTAGTGCAATGATTTGTGATAAAAAAATTTTTATTAAAGCTTATGGTTCAATTGACCGTAGTAATATTCACACAACAACATTCTTTGGTCTAGGAAAGGCATGCGCTTCTGCAATTAAAACTCTTGAAATTTTAAATGAGGATAGTTTTAGGGAAAAGTTACATGAAAAAACAATCACTGTTAATAAAAAACTAATAGAATTAAAAGAAAAATATCCAAGAATTATTAAAAGCATAAAGGGTGATGGTTTGTTTATTGGTATAGATTTTAATTTAGATTTTTATTTAAGTTTAAAATTAAACAAAAAATTAGATAATACACTTCAAGCGATAATAATGGCTTCGGTCATTAGATATTTATTGGATCATTTTAATATATTAATGCATTTTGAAAAAAGTAATCCATCGGTTTTAAAATTTATGCCATGCTTAAATATAAACGAGGAAGAATTAAATTTTTTCTTCAAAAATTTTGAAGAGTTTCTAAATAGTGTAAATAAAAAAATTTTTATTAATTTTATTTTCAAAAATATTAAAAATTTCAAAGAACTTTTATAAATTACTTATATTCAATCTTTTAGATTGCATAGAACAGAGCTTCATATTGGAATTATATTCTTTTAAGTTTTTTTTCATTTTTTCAATTTTTGGATACATTTTACTGAAATTTTCTGGACTTAAGGTAGAGTCTTTGGCTAAATATATTCTTCCTCTCATTTTTATGATTTCACTGTCTAACATATCAAAAAAATGTCTAATGCCTAATTCATTTTTGAAATCTAAAGCGAATGAGTAGCCTTCTATAGGAAAGGATAAGTAATTATTATTTTTGATACCCATTTTTTTGATAACCGCTAAATATGGAATAAATTTACTTTTTTTGATTATATTTATTATTGACTTTAAATTTTGAGCAGAATTTTTTTGTGGTATTACAAATTGATATTGAAAAAAACCTTTTTTTCCATAAATCTTATTCCAATTTTTTATTTTATCTAAAGGAAAAAAAAATTTTTTATAAAATTCAATTTTTTTTGAATTTTTGTGAAGGAAAAAATAGAGATAATTAAATAATTTGATTGTAAACTTATTGAGCATAATACTTGGCACGAAATTATTTAGTGGCTTACTTTCAACCCATTTTAAGTTTTTTTTGACTGAATGATTACTTATTGAAATGATAAATCTATCTTTTTTTGAAAAAAAATTATACCAGCCTACTATATAATCTGAACTAAAGTTTTTTTCGAAAATTTTAATCATGCTATTTATTGACTCACATTTTATAGTTTTGGTTAATAAAAAAGGGGATCTGATCTTTTTTAAAGAAATGGTCGCTGAGCTAATTACTCCAGTAAGACCTATACCTCCACATGTAAGCTTAAATAAATCTGCATTTTTTTTTAATGAACAAATTACCTCTCCTTTTTTTTGAGTTAAAATTGAAAATTCGATTAAATTTTTTGAAAAACATCCACTTTTATAATGATTTTTACCATGAATGTCGTTTGCAATAGCTCCACCTATTGTTACGTTTCTTGAACCGGGTATTACATTCAGTATCCAATTTTTTTTTACTGTATAGTCTAAAATTTCACCAATAGTTATACCAGTTTCAACTTTAATAATTCCTTTTTTTTCATCAAAAAAAATTATTTTTTTGTTTGTTTGTATTAAGACATTATCATTTATAGATGTATCACCATAACTATTACCGTTTCCTCTTGGAATTATATTATTTGTTTTAATAAATTTTTTTTTGTAAAATTAAAACAATTTATTTTATAAAATTTATTACGCCCCCAACCTGAGATATATTTCTTATTCATGTCTAAATTCTTATAAAAAGTAAAAGAAAAATAAACAAAATAAATAAATAATTTTTCTTTACACTTATAATTAAATTAAAAAAATCTTTATCTGATTTATTAGATTTAATTATCTTATAGAAATCATATAAAATGTAAACACAAATAAATTCTACTATTATAAATTCAATTATGCCGATATTCAAAAATTTAGCATTTTCAGAAAAAATATAAAATAAATTAACAAATATAAATATTAAAAAATTTATGAAAATTATGTTATCGAAAATTTTTAAATCAGATATAAAATAATTTCTAAAGTTTAAATTATTTTTTTTTAATTTAATTATTTCATAATACCTTTTTAATATTGCTAAATGAAAAAAAAATATTAAAAAAATAATTGTTACCCAATTACTTAATTCAATTATTGAAACTCTAGACCCAATCTCAAGCCTTAAATAATAAAAAGATAAAAGTATGATTATGTCTATATATTTTAAACTTTTGTTACTTAAATTATAAAGAATATTTAGGAAAACGTATAGAATAAAATAATTTATTATTTCAGATGTATTTGTAGTAAAAAAAACTGATATCGATAAAAAAATACAAATAGAAGATATTAAAAATAATTCTTTTTTATTTATTTTTCCTGATGCGTAAGGTCGATTTTTTTTTGTTGGATTAATGATATCTTTTTCATAATCTCTGTAATCATTAATGCAGTAAAAAAATGAACTTAAAAGAGAAAAAGAGATAAAAACTTTTATTAGTTCAATATTAAATTTGTTAAAATCTAAAGTAATAAGTAATGGAAAAAAAATAATTAAATTTTTTAACCATTGAATTATTCTGATTTGATTTAAATAATCTTTTATCAAATTTTTATTGCATCCAAGATTAAAGAAGTATAATTAATTATTTTATTATTATTTCTTTCATCATTATATCTGCTTCTTATAATAAAACCATTTTCATCAGATAATTTTTTTTCATTAAATTTTCCATCAATGTTGAAATATTCAATAAAATTTAAAATAAATTTGTCTTGATCAAAAATTTCTTTAATTGTTAAATAGTTATATAATACCTTATGATCGTATGCTCCTGGCCCTGAACCTCCAGGTTTTGTAGAATTTATATAATCTGGATTAGGAAAAAAACCATCTGGTACAGCAACCCTTAAAATGCCACCTGGCTTTAAGTATTCATAACAATTATTTACTGCAGTTTTACCCTCATTTTCTGTCAAATGCTCAAATACATGTTCTGCTAGAAAATTATCAACAGAATTTTTTTTTAAAATTTTATTAAATGTTTTTTCATCGATTAAATTTAACAAAATTTCATTAGTGGATATCCAGTTTTCATATCTCGTTTGACTTGCGCCTATAACTATCTTTAATTTTTTTTGTTTAGCTTGATGTTTTTTGAATTTTCTTAATTCAACCAAATAAAAAGTTTTAAAATACAAAAATTTCATCAATTTATATATTATTGTTTTTTTTATAAATTTTTTAATAAACATCTAAGTTATCTAATAAAAATTGTATATCTTTAAAATTTTTTTCTTTCAACTTTGATTTATTTATAATCCTGTAAATAAAATGTAAAGGTGAAGGTCTTATAAATAATGGAATTTCTAAATTTTTTTTAGATAGCCAATTTAGATATTTTTTGGAAAAGAAATGACCTTTGAAATTTTCTTTAAAAATTTCTAAGTAATTATTTATTCTATTTAAATTTGAGATTTTGAAAGAATACATTGGACTTAAAATTTATAAAATACATTATAAGTGAAAATTCAAATAATAGTTTATAAATTGATGGTATTAGAGAGTATCTCCAAGAAAATTGAGCCATAGAACTAACCATTATAAAACCAACCGAAATCAAAATCCCAAATAAGAATAATTTAAAATTTTTATCAATGAATAATTCTAATAAATTTTTTTTATTTTTGAAATATGTGAATATTGAAAATATTATTAAAGTCATAGAAAAGAAATAAGTATTATGATAATAAAAATGTTTTATAATCTTTTTAAAATAGTGAAATAAATTTCCAAAGGGATCATTTTGTATTTTTTCTACAATTAAAGGTTTTAATTTATTTATTTTACCTAAATCATCTAAGCCTCTTAATATATCATCTATTTTATGAGCCTCCAGATAATCAAATAAACCATAATATATTAACACGTAATTTGCAGTATATAAATGTGGTCCAAAGCCAAGCACATAAAAATTCCTAACTATCCATAAAATAGCAGGTATTAAAAAAACGATTAAACAAAATAAAATAAATTTTTTTGAAAAGTTTTTTTGAAATATAAATAAAAAAATGAATATTAGAATTCCCAAAGGAAGTGTTGGACCTCTTACCATATATGAGAGACTAAGAATTACGAAACTTAAAACAAACAAAGATTTTTTTTTATTTATAAAACTTTTAAGAAAAAAAAATAAAAAAAATGAAGTAAGAAAAAAAAATAAAGTTTCAGAATAGTTTATTATTAATACCTGGTTAAATTTATAAGCATGAAAAATGAAGACTGTTAAAGAAATTATGAAAGACTCTTTATAGTTAAAAAAAAGTTTACAAACTTTAAATATAAGGAAATATGATATTAGATAAAAAAAATAATTTATAAATGGTATAATTTTGAAACCGTTCTCTCCAAATAAAAAATAAAAGATAGATAAATAAAATGCATAACCAGGCGGCCTCCAACTTCTAAGATTATCAAAATCTTCAGCATAAATTTTTTGATCTACCAATTTAATTGCAAGATTTTTATAGGTCGTTTCGTCTCCTGGCCTGTAAAAATTTTCTAGATTAAATCCATTAGGATAAAAAAATAAAAGACTTATTATAAATATTAATAGTAAGAATATTGGTTCGTAGTAACTACTAGAGGACTTTGTCAACATAAGGTTTATTTTCAAATCTTTGTATAACTTTCCTTCAATTTGTAAATATTTTATTTTTTGTTGGTTTTTTTTGAATTAATTTTGATTAAGAAGCTAATAATTTATTATATAAAAATATTAATATTAAATAGATTTATTATATCATTAATGAATAAAAACAAGATAATCATTGGGACCGCTCAAAGTGATCCAAGTTATGGGATTAATAAAAGTAAAAATTTTTTAAAATTATCTCAAATTATTAAGAAAAATAATTTTACAATAGACACTGCAATTACTTATAAGAATTCTAATGCTTTTTTAAAAAAATTAGGAAAAAACTATGAGAATATTATAAACAAAGTTCCATTCATAAAAAAAAATAGTAATTTTGAAAGAAACTTTAGGCAGAAATTAAAAAAGATTTATATTCATTCAAATAGTAAAAAAATTTATGCTATTTTACTACATGATCCATCAATTTTATTTAATTTAAAAAGTAGAAATATAATATTTGATGAAATTACAGATTTGAAAAAAAGAAAATTATTAAAAAAATTTGGTGTTTCCGTTTACTCTGTACACGAATTAAAAAAAATATTAACCATATTTACACCTGAAATTATTCAATTACCTATAAATATAATTAATCAGAGTTTTTTAAAAAAAAATTTATTAAAATCTTTAAAAAAGAAAAAAATAGAAATTCATGCTAGATCAATATTTCTACAGGGAATTTTATTACAGAATTATGAAAACATTCCAGATTATTTTAAAAACAAACAACCTATAAAGAAATATTTTGAATTTTTAGATATCAAAAAAATTTCTTCATTAAAATTTTGTATTAAATTTTTGAGTTATATAAAAGAAATTGATAAATTTGTAGTTGGTTTTAATGACATTAATCAATTAAGATTATTTTTAAATTGTTTGAAAAAGATAAATAAATTTGAAATGAGCTTTAAAACATATGATAATTTTAAATCTACTGACCCAAAATTGATAGATGCAAGAAGATGGAAGAAAAATGATTAAAAACTTTTTCTTAATATTTAACGGTGTAGACAACAAATTTAAAATAAAGTTTTTATTATTAAACTTAATTTATATTTTGAATTCAGTTGTTCAATCAATCTATATCATTTCAATTGCTCCAATTATTTCATATGCAATTACGGCAGATAAAAATGATGTATCAAAATATACTCAAAAGATTATAGATTTTGGTAGTAATTTTTTTAATGATGTAATTGTAATTTTTTTTGTTTTCTTTATTGTTTCGTCATTAGTTGCTAATTTTTTTTTAATTTTTTTAAATTTTGTAAATTTTACTTTAAATCAAAATTTACTTTCTAGGGTAAGAAAAAAATTATTTTTAAATTATGCTAACAGCAATTATTTATTTATCACTTCAAACAATATATCGTTTTACAACACAATAATTTTTCCTCAAGTAGATCGTTTAGTAAACAATGTGTTTGGTTCCTTAATCTTAATCATACAAAATTTGTTTTCAGTTTTTATGATATTGTTTTCAATTATTTTGATAATGAAAAACGATATTTTAGTTTTTTTTATTATTACAGCTTTCATTTTCATTTTAGGAATTTTATCTACAAAAAAATATTTTTCTGAAAAAGGAGAAAAATTAAGTAAAATTCTAAATAGTAGATTGGATATCTTAAATAAATTAATTTTAAATTTCAAAGAAGTACAAATATTCAATCTAAAAAAATATTTATTAGAAAGATATAACTTTTTTGAAAATAGTTATAATTCAAATATTAAATTTACAAGTTTTATTAATCATTCGACAAAACCAATTATTGAAATTTTAGCTATTATTATTTTAACAGTAATTATTTATACAAATTATTTATTAATCCTAAATACAAACTTTGTAATTCAATTTTCAATTACTGTTTTTGCTTTATATAAAATTTTGCCTTCAGCAAACGTGATATACACATCTTTCAATCAGATTATTTTTGATAAATCTTCAGTAAATAAAATTTACAATCAAATGTATCAAAAAGATTTTAACGATAAAAAAAATGACACAATAAAAAATAAAAACTTTCATTTTTTGAATGAAAATTTATTAAACTTGAAAGTCAGAAATCTAAGATTTGGATATAATAATGAGGATGTAATTAAAAATTTTAATTACAATTTTGAAATAAATAAATTTTATTTAATCAAAGGATCTTCAGGTAAAGGTAAATCAACTTTGATGAATTTATTAATTGGATTAATACCTTATGACTCTGGTGAAATTTTTTATAATGATCAAAAATTTGTTAATTATAAAAATGAAAATTGGTATAAAAAAATTTCATATGTTCCTCAAAAAATAACCCTTTTAAATAACACAATTAAAGATAATATCACTTTTTCTTTTGAAAATAATTTTGATGATGAAAAATATATCAATATCTTAAAAAAAGTGAATCTTTACCACGAATTCTCAAATAGAGAAAATGAAATAATAAATGAGCTTGCTGACAATTTAAGCGGAGGTCAAGCACAAAGGATAGGACTTGCGAGAGCCTTGTATAGAGATTCAAAAATTATTTTTTTAGATGAGCCTACATCTAATTTAGACAATAAAAATGAAAATGATTTTTTAGAATTGGTTAATAAATTGAAAAAAGATAGGATGATTATTATGATATCTCATAAAAATCATAAAAATATTACTTTTGATGATATAATTGAACTTTAATGTAGAATTCTAAATCAAAGCTATTAATTAGAGTAAAATGTTAAAATTAATTAAAAAAAATTTAAAATTTTTAAAAAACAAATCAATATTAATTACTGGTGGCACAGGCTCTCTTGGTAACGCTTTAGTTGATAAGTTTTTTGAATTAAAATTATTTAGAAAAATAATCATTTTCTCTAGAGATGAGTTGAAACAATCTCAAATGTTAAAAAAATATTCAAATTTAGATAAAAAAGATGTTCTCAGATTTTTTATTGGCGATGTAAGGGATTATGACAGACTAAACCTTGCATTTAAAGATGTAGATTTTGTGATTCATGCAGCGGCCCTTAAACATGTAGATATAGCTGAATATAATCCAATGGAATTTATAAAAACAAATATTGATGGTGCATCAAATGTTGTCAAAGCATGTCTCCAAAATAATATTCAAAAGGTAATTGCTCTTTCAACTGACAAAGCTGCAAATCCAATTAATTTATATGGTGCATCTAAACTTGTCTCTGACAAAATTTTTGTTTCTGGAAATAATATAGCTGGCTTAAATAAAACGAGATTTGTAGTTGTTCGTTATGGTAATGTAATCAATTCGAGAGGTTCTATTTTGCCATTTTTTAAGAAATTAAATGAGTCAAATCAAAAGTTTTTTCCAATCACTCATCATGAAATGACGAGATTCTTTATTACACTAGAGCAGTCTGTAAACTTAATTTTAAATTCTTTTTATAACTCACTAGGTGGTGAAGTAATAATACCAAAAATACCTTCCGTAAAAATTATTGATATTGCAAGAGCAATAAACCCAAAAAAAAAAATAAAAATTATTGGAATAAGGCCAGGAGAAAAATTACATGAAATATTATGCTCAAAAGATGAGGCAAATTTAACTGTAGAATTTAAAGATTATTATATATTAAAACCAACAATTAAATACGTAGATAGAAAAATAAATTTTCTTAAAAATAAAAATGGCTCTGTAGGTAAAAAAGTAAAAGTAAATTTTGAATACAGTTCTTTAAACAATATAGAATATTTAAATAAAAATTTGTTAGGAAAAATAATTAAAAAAATAAATTAACTTTATTATTTTTAAGACTTAATTAAGTTAAACTAAGTGCTATAAATTTTTTCTTTTCTTTTTAAAATTATATTAAAAATTTCAAATACCATTCCAAAAAACCTTAAGTAACCTGCCATTATCATAAAAGGAATAGGATAAAACTCTAATTTTGTTGATGAAATGAGACTATACTTTATTGGATAATTAAAAATTTGATGTTTAATCATACTTAATGATCTTTCAGGATGATTTGTAATGAATTGTGCATCACCTTTTCCATACCACATATATTTTTTTATATATTGTTTAAGTGATGTTCTGTGAATATTATAGATTATTGCTGAACTATGACCAAAAATATAACCTTTACTAGAAATTCTATAACTTAAGTCTGTATCATCTGATCCAGCAGTAAATTTTGGATCAAAATTATACTTTTTTATAATTTTAGTTTTCCAAAGTGTGGGCATTCCAACCATGTTTATGGGACCAGAGATATTTACATTTATATCAGTTATTGCTTGATAGCATTTTTCAAAATAATTTTGTTTTTTATTTTTTGATATCAATTTGGCCTGAACAGATGCGTAATCTGATTTATTTAAATCATTCAGTAATTTTAGAAAACTATTTTTTGTTGTTCTGTGATCTGCATCAATTAATGCTACATATTTAGTATACGTATTTTTTATACCAATACCTCTTTGGTATGCCAATCCTTTTTTTTTTACTCTAATAAGTTTTACTTTTTGAGATTTAATTAATTCAATAGTTTTATCTGTTGAACCACCATCAATAACTATAATTTTTTTTATGCCTGATTTTTTGATACTTTGAATACAACCTATTATATTTTTTTCTTCATTCAATGTTGGTATATTGACTGTAATTTTATTTAGATCTCTTAGTTTCATATGATACTGTTTTTTAAAATATAATATTCATTTTAATAATAATATTCCCTCATTTATAGAGGGCAATTTTTTTTTTGTAGTTTTTTTAAATTTAGTTGTAGACATATAGGTACCTAACGGTCTGTTATGAATGTGAAATTTACTTTGATATTTTACTATATAATTTTTGTTCAATTTATATTTTTTTGCTATTTTCAAGGCAAAAGAATATTTAGATATGTAATCTCTTGATCCAATGTTAAATGTTCCATAGTAATTTTTTTTTAAAAGATGAAAAATATTTTCAATTAAAAAATCAAAATGAATAGGATTAAAATAAATATTATTTGCTACATTTATTTTTTTTCTTTCTTGAAGTTTTTTCTTTATATAGTCCGAATAACTTGGTTTATTCTTAAGATAAGAATTACCAAAAAAATTAGTTCTAACGACAAGTGATTTGTTATATTTTTTTGCTTCAAGCTCACCTAAATATTTTGTTATACTGTAGATATTATTAAGACAGATATCAGGTTCAAAATTTTCTTTTTTCGTTTCAAGTGAGTTATAAACTTGATCAGTAGATATATGTACTAACTTACAATTAAGATTAGTTTTTCTAATTGACTTTGTAATATCACCTATAGTTTTCACGTTTGCTGAGTATGCTTTTTGAATATCGTAATTACACTTATCAACATCAGTTAAAGCTATACAATTAATTATAATTGTGGGTTTTTGATTTAGAATAAGTTTTTCAATATTATTTTTTTCAAAATTTATTTTAATATCACCTTTGTTTCTATTACCTACTTTAATTGATTTAATGGACTTTTTTTTACAATATCTATCAATTGTATTACCTAACCGGCCCGATCCACCAAAAATTAAAACTTTCATTTAAATCACTTAAATAAAATTCTTATGAGTAATAGTTTCTTTGATATTTTCTGATTGTGATTTTAAATCCTCGATTATTTTTTTGTTATGTAAATTTTGTTTAATTTTCCATAACATTTTATTACTCTCATGAGGTTTGCAAAGCTGTGAGCACATTGAAAATTTTTCTTTATTTTCTATTTGCTTCATAACACAACCTCTCTTGTTTACATCTGCCCAAATTTCTGAAAAAGATTTTTTATATAAACTTCCATATGATCTATCTTTATGACCTCTATGATTAGTACAAACATAAACCTCACCATCTGCACCAATACAAGGTTGAAGTTGAGAGCCTATACATTGCTTATACTCTCTTCCGTAGGTTTTTTTCTTGTCTATTATAAGATCCTGTACTTTATAGCTATTACATTGAAATTTATTTCCTAGAATTTTTGATGCTTGATCTAATAAATCTAATACTTTGTTAGCCCAAAATTCAGGTGAAATTTGTTCTTTTTTATCATGAGAGGCATTTCTTTCGATTTGAATAATTTCTGGTTTATATTGGCAATAATCAACATCTATATCTTTAAATAAATTTGCAAAATCTAAAACTTCTTTAAAATTATCTTGTGAAACCACAAATCCTACTCCTATAGTAATTTCTGAATTACGTTCTTTTTTAATTTTTATTAATTTTTTAATATTATTTAAAACAACTTCAAAATTATTTCCTTTACTTGTTACTCTTAGATCATCGTAGCTTTTTGCTTTTCCTGCATCCATAGATATTCTAATCCATGATAACGAGTCTACTATTGTTTCAAATAAATCAAATCTTTCGAACATTGATCCATTTGAAAACATACCCATATCTATATTAGAATTTTCTTTTAAATATTTAATTGCTGATTTTAAATGTGGATTCATTGTTGGCTCTCCTCCACCGGTCCAGCTTACTGATTTTACTTTTGTTTTTGATAAATCCTTTACCAAACTCATAAGAACATCTTTATGCATCATTTGTCTGTTAAAAAATTCAGTGCCTTTAAATTTACTTAAATGAATATGTCCCGAAATACAAAATGGACAAGAATGATTGCAAGCATTAGAAGGATCTATTTCTAAGTTTATTGGATCAGTATTTTTCCCTTCTAGATACTCAAGCACGGTTCCAAGATGATGGAGAACTTTTTTTTGGGGATTAAATATTTCGCGAGATTTTGACATTAATTGCTAAACTTATTTTTAATAGATATATATCTAAACTTAAATTAATATAAATCAATAAATAAAAATTATGAAATCATTTTAAAATAATCGGTTTTTAAAAAAAAAATTAACATTATCAATGAAAATATGAGTTCAAGTTTTAAGATTAACAAAACATTAATAGGAAATAAGCATCCTACTTATTTCATTGCAGATATAGCCGCAAATCACGATGGAAATCTTGGTAAAGCAATTGAATTAATTAATAAAGCAAAAGAAGCTGGAGCGAATGCTGCCAAATTTCAGCATTTTAAGGCGGAAACAATAGTGAGTAATAGATCTTTCTTGAGTTATGCAAAAAATATTTCTCACCAAAGTAAATGGAAAAAAAGTGTTTTTGAAGTTTATAAAGATGCTTCTTTAAATTTAAATTGGACAAAAATTTTAAGAAAAGAATGTGATAAAGTTGGAATTGATTTTTTTACATCTCCTTATTCATTAGAGCTAGTTGATCATGTTAATAATTATGTGCAAGCATACAAGATAGGATCAGGTGACATTACATGGTTAGAAATTATAAAACATATTGCTAAGAAAAAAAAACCAGTTATCTTAGCATCTGGAGCGTCTAGTATTGTTGATACAAAAAGAGCAATGGATTGTATTTTAAAATTTAATAAGAAAGTTTGTTTAATGCAATGTAACACTAACTATACTGCCTCAATTGAAAATTTTAAATATATTAATTTAAATGTATTGTTGAGCTATAAAAAAAAGTTTAAAAATATTATACTTGGATTAAGCGATCATACACCTGGACATGCTACAGTTTTAGGAGCAATATCACTTGGAGCTAGAGTTATAGAAAAACATTTGACCTTATCAAATAGTCTTGATGGACCTGACCATAAATTTTCAATGACGCCAAAAACATGGAAAGAAATGGTGGATAGGTCTAGAGAACTAGAAAATGCTTTAGGTTCTAAAATTAAAAAAATTGAAAAAAATGAACTTGAATCCTCAATTGTTCAGAGAAGATCTATTCATTTAAATAAAGATTTATTAAAACATTCTAAAATAGATATAAAAAAAGATTTAATTGCTTTAAGACCATCTCCAAAAGATTCTGTTCAACCTTATGAAATACAAAAATTGATATCAAAAAAATTAAATAAAGATAAAAAAAAAGGTGATATAATATTTTGGAAAGATCTAGTTTAGCCATAATTGTTCCAGCATTTAATGAAGAAAAAACCATAGAAAAAATAATTAATAAAGTTTTTAGTTATGGTGTTCCAGTTATTATAGATGATTGCTCAAATGACAAAAGTGAACAAATAATTAATTCTATTAGTAAAAATATTATAAAATATAGAAATAAAAAAAACCTGGGTTATGAAAAAAGTATCCAAATAGGATTTGAAATAGCTGAAGAAAATAAATTTGATTACGCAATTACTTTTGATGCTGATGACCAACATTTTTTTGAGGATTTAGAAAATATAAAAATTTATTTAGATAAAGGCTTTGATATTGTTATAGGTCAGAGAAAAAATTTAAAAAGATTTTCAGAAAAAATTTTTTCAATATTTTTCAATTTTTTTTTTAATATTAGCGACCCACTTTCGGGCTTAAAAGGGTATAATATGAGCATATTTAGAGAAAATAATTATATATTTGATAGTAAAAAATTAGTCGGTACTGAGCTTTTAATAAAATCTTTAATTAACAAAAAAAAAATTAAAACTTTGAACATTAATTCTTTTGAAAGAGAGGGAAATTCCAGATATGGAAATCTATTGTGTGCAAATTTTAAAATTTTAAAAGCGTTTATAAAATGTGTAATAATATATTTAAAATCAGTTTTAATTAAATGAGAATTGGATCAATAATAGAGGCGAGAATGTCATCTACAAGATTACCTGGCAAAGTTTTGCTGAAGGTAAAGAATAAAACAATTTTAGATTATTTAGTTAAAAGAATAAAATTAGTAAATAAAATAAATAAAATTATTGTTGCTACAACAACAAATAAAATTGATCAAAAAATAGTTAATTGGTGTCAAAAAAAAAAAATTAATTATTTTAGAGGTAGTGAAAAAAATGTTTTAGAGAGAGTTTTTTTAACTGCGAAAAA
>MDTG01094979.1_pt1 | contig 23090 bp, 22 predicted proteins | sample 811421 | NCBI WGS metagenome assembly MDTG01 (sample SAMN05326645, study PRJNA326480) | marine metagenome | isolation source: seawater | place: Pacific Ocean: South East | collected 2011
AGTATTGGTGGCTTTGCTTTTGGTTTATCACAATTGTTATTTGTGGTTGTAGTATTTAAGTGTGCACGAGGCGGCGATAAAGTGCCCGCCAAAGTGTGGGATGGTGCTGAGGGTTTGGAATGGGAGGTGGCATCGCCTGCGCCTTATCATACTTTTGAAACGCCACCGGAGATTAAGTAATGAGTCATGCACCACTGCTTAAGCGCTTAGTTTTAATATGTCTTGGCATGTTCGCTTTTGCGTTTGCTTTGGTGCCGTTGTACGACGTTTTTTGTGATGTAACAGGCCTTAATGGTAAGCCTTCGTTAGAGAAAGCAAAGCAAAGTACGAGTGTTAATGAGGCACGAGAAATCGACGTAAGCTTCACAACTCATGCGCAAAGTGGAGCGCCATTTGAGGTGCAATCACATGAGTATAGTGTGCTAGTAAAGCCCGGAGCTATGCGCGAAGTGCTGTTTAGAGCAAAAAATACCAGTAATGAAGATAAAGTTATGCAAGCGGTACCGTCGGTGTCTCCAGGCAAAGCAGCTAAGTATTTGCATAAAATGGCTTGCTTTTGTTTCGATCAACAACCTTTGAAAGCAGGTGAAGAAGTGGAATTTAAACTGCTTTTTTATGTTGATACGCAATTACCTGAAGATGTTGAAGAGTTAACTTTGTCTTATACCGTGTTTGATATTAGCGGGCAGATAGTGGCTAGTAATTAGGTTGCCAAGCTAATAGCTAATTAGGAGCAAACAAAATGGATAAAAATTACGAAAAATATTATGTTCCCGCGCAAAGTCCGTGGCCAATAGTTGGCGCATTTGCGATGTTTTTTATTGCTGTTGGTGCAGGTCTTACCGTAATGCAAGCAAGCAGCGGCGGTGGTGCTGGCCATTATGTGCTTTACGCAGGAATTGGTGTGTTGCTGTTTATGCTATTTCGCTGGTTTAAAAATGTCATTGAAGAGTCTGATCAAGGCTTATATTCAGCGCAAATGGATCGCTCGTTTCGTCAAGGCATGAGCTGGTTTATTTTCTCTGAAGTAATGTTTTTTATGGCTTTTTTCGGTGCCCTTTTTTATGCCCGGATGATCTCTGTGCCTTGGCTTGGCGGCGCCGGAAATAATGCCATGACCAATGAGGTACTGTGGCCTACTTTTGAAGCAATCTGGCCATTAGTTACTACACCCGGTGGTAGTACGACACAGGCTATGGGTTGGCAGGGATTGCCGCTGATCAACACATTAATATTACTAACCTCGTCGGTTACCTTACATTTTGCTCATGTAGGCATGGAGAACAATAAGCGTGGGCCATTAAAAGTATTTATGGCACTGACAATCGTATTAGGGGTCTGTTTTTTAGGGCTGCAAGTCGTAGAGTATATGCATGCTTATCAGGATTTAGGACTGACCTTAGATGCTGGCGTATATGGCAATACTTTCTTTTTACTAACCGGCTTTCATGGCATGCATGTGACCTTAGGAACTATTTTATTATTAGTCATGCTGATCCGCATTTTAAAGGGCCACTTTAGCCCAGATAAACATTTTGCGTTTCAAGCCGCAGCTTGGTATTGGCATTTTGTTGATGTGGTGTGGTTGTGTTTATTTGTGTTTGTATATGTGCTGTAACTTTATCAATTGGTGATGAGTTACTGTGGATGAAACCTAGTTTAAGGGCTGCAATAACAACCACTAAGACGATAACAGAAAACAGCACACGACGGCCTAAATAGTGAGACATAGGCCGTCCATCTGTTTTACCCGATACCATAATAAATAAGGCACGGAACAAGTTAAAAAGTATAAATAGTAGCAACAGTACGATAATAATTTTAATAATCACTGGGTCACCTTTATGCAGTTAATTTTATGGCGTAAACAAAAGCTTAGCTCAATTATTACCATTTGCGTGGTAACCATTGTGGTATTGGTGTGTTTACGCCTAGGGTATTGGCAATTACAGCGAGCTGAAAGTAAAACTGAGCAATTAACACAAATAGCAGCCCTGCAAAGTCAGGGAGTAATGAGCTGGCAGCAAATGCAGCAACTGCCTAGTGATTGGAATAAAACGGGCTTGCAGATAAGTATCTCTGGAGTGCTAGATACGCAGCAATATTGGTTGTTAGATAATCAAGTTTACCAAGGTCAGGTTGGCTACGATGTACTTACCTTGCTGCGTTTACAGCAAAGTAAGCAAACTCTGTTGGTGAATTTGGGTTGGGTTAAAGCACCACTTACTCGCCAGCAACTCCCTAGTATAAACCTACCATCGACTCCTTTGGCAATGACCGTGCAATTAAAGCAAGGAAAGCTCAGTGGCTTTACTTTGCAAGATGCACAACACAAGACGGATACAGCATGGCCCAAGCGCGTACAAATTATCGATTTAGCATTGTTTTCACAGCAAACAGGTCGCGACATGATTGACTTTATTGGTTATCGGCAAGGTATCGCGGATGAGATTGCTGCGCCGCATTACCAAGCTGTGGTGATGAGCCCCGAAAAACATCAAGCCTACGCAGTGCAATGGTTATTGATTGCGATTGCCTGCCTTGTTATTGCTGTATTTGCTTTTAAAAAGAAGGAATTACAATGAAAAACAATCCGTTATTAATATTTATTGGCTGTTGTTTAGTGCCTTTAATACTGGCGTATTTGGCGTTAAAGCTTGAGTGGATACCTAGTGCATCGAGTAATAAAGGGGAATTTTTAACACAGGAAATAAAACTACAAGATTGGAAAAAAACGGAGCATAAACAATGGACTATTGCTTTAAATCACCCAGCACAATGCCAACAAGCTTGTGCACAGCAGTTACAAGCACTAGAGAACCTCTACATCGCTCTTGGTAAAAATCAAGGTAAAGTCGATGTAGCCATCCTTGGCCAGACACAGCAAAAAGAGCTGCCATGGCGTCAGTTACCTGAGGTTGATGTACTGCAACCAGCTAGTTTATATCTAATTGATCATATGGGCTTAGTGGTCTTGCAGTATCCCTACCATAGTGAGCCACAGCAAAACCGTTTGACTCAAAAAGGACTGTTAAAAGATTTAAAAAAATTACTTAACTATTCGCGTTCTAGCTAAATTAAGGAGTGCCAATTATGTATAAAAACTATAAACATTTGGTATTAGCCACTTTTATGTTATCGATCTTAGTTGTTGGCTTAGGGGCTTATACGCGCTTGAGTGATGCCGGATTGGGTTGTCCGGATTGGCCCGGTTGCTATGGCTTTTTAACGGTACCCAAGCATGAGGCTGATTTAGCCCATGTAGAGCAAACCTACCCTGATATGATGTTCGAAACCGCTAAAGCGTGGAAAGAAATGATCCATCGCTATTTTGCCGGCACGTTAGGTTTACTTATTTTAGCGTTATTTATATTGGCTTTATTAAAACGTCAATATCCAACCACGCCAATTAAATTACCCTTACTATTACTAATACTGGTGGTGTTCCAAGCGGCTTTAGGGATGTGGACCGTCACCATGAATTTACAGCCGCTGATTGTATTGGGGCACTTATTAGGTGGATTTAGTATTTTATCATTGGTTACATTATTGTATTTACGGCTAACGGCAAAACCAATTTTTGGCGGCGACGCCCCAGCTCGGCGTTACTTTAAACTTAGTCTAGTCGCATTAGTGGTATTGGTATTGCAAATAGCGCTAGGCGGTTGGCTTGCTGCTAATTATGCGGCGCCGCACTGCAATGGCTTGCCATTGTGTAGTTACGGACAGCCGTTTTCATTGAGTAGCGTATTTCAGTTGCCATTAGAGCAAAGTACTTATGAATATGGTGTACTTTCACAGCAGGCTAGGATGTCGATCCATTTATTACATCGAATGTGGGCGTTAGTTACCTGTGTAGTATTAGCGCTGATCATGTGGCGCATTTATAGCCGTGCTGTGTCGAGAAAAATAAAGCATTGTACAGTCTCCGTATTGGTCGCGTTGCTGTGTCAAATTTGTTTGGGCTTGGCGGTTGTGCACTGGCATTTCCCGCTCGGCGTTGCGCTGGCACATAATTTAATGGCTGCCATACTATTGTTAACAGTCGTTCGTTTATGTTTTTACTTAAAAGCACGTACATAGGGACAGTTATGACACCATTAATAGCAATAACAAAGTTAGCACCTAGCCAAATTAGCGGCTTAATAAATGATTATTTAGCGATCAGTAAATTTAAAGTAGTCGCGATGTTGGTATTAACAGCATGGGTTGGTTTAGCGCTGGCACCCGATGTTGGTCGTGGTATTGGCGTACAGTTTATTAGTTTACTGGGGATTGGCTTGTTATCCGCTGCAGCTGCGGTGATCAATCATGTAGTTGATAGCGAAATAGATAGCAAAATGGCACGTACACGCCATCGGCCAGTTGCTAAGGGGCGGTTATCTAAACTGCATGCTTTAAGTTTTGCCGCTGTTATTGGGGTGAGTGGTTTCATTATGTTGATGATCTGGGCTAATACTTTAACCGCTGTATTAACCTTATTTGCGTTAGTTGGTTATGCGTTTATTTATACCTCCTTTTTAAAGCGTGCAACGCCACAAAATATTGTTATAGGAGGACTCGCAGGGGCCATGCCGCCGTTGTTAGGGTGGGTATCAGAAACCGGGCACATGGCAGCTGCTCCTTGGTTATTGGTGATGATCATATTTACTTGGACTCCGCCGCATTTTTGGGCGTTGGCAATTGCTCGCAAAAGTGATTACGAACGCGCTAAGATCCCCATGTTGCCAGTCACTCATGGCATTGATTTTTGTAAAACCTGTGTAGTTGCATACTCTATTTTATTGGCTTTGGTATGTGTATTGCCTTATTTAATTGGTATGTCGGGGCTCATTTATTTAATTGCTGCGACATTACTTAATGGGATTTTTATCTATAAAGCGGTAAAACTAAAAATAGCGGGGAATGACGATACAGCAATGGATTTATTCCGTTTTTCAATTATTCATTTAATGATACTCTTTGTCGCCTTATTTATAGATAAATGGTTCGTTATATGAATAGCTTAGCAGTTAAGCGTGGGGCGAGAGTGTGGTTGGCGTTAAGTTTATTGCTGTTAACAGCTTGTAGTGACAGCGCTATGCCTGACGTTGAAGCTTTGGTATATGAACAAGCCAAACCTTTGAGTGATTTTACTTTACAAGATCAAAATGCTCAGCCAGTAACTAAGCAAACATTGCAAGGTCAATGGAATTTAGTGTTTTTAGGTTATACCAGTTGCCCAGATATTTGCCCTCTGACATTAGCTAAACTCAATGGCGTTTATAAAGCGTTGAAAGATGAATACCCATTGCAAATTTGGTTTTTAGCGGTCGATCCAAAACGCGATACAGTCGCTAAACGCAAAGCCTACATTGATTATTTTAATCCTGATTTTTTAGCGGTCTCAGGGGAACATAAAGATCTATTTCCACTAGTTAGAGAGTTAGGTTTGATTTACGCAATTAGTAATAGTGATGAGCAAGAATATGCCGTTGACCATAGTGCTTCAATTGCGATGGTTGATCCTCAAGGGGCGGTAAGGGCCATATTTAAACCTGAATTTAAACAGGGCAGTGTGCCATTAATTAATGCTAAATTATTAATAACTGAGTTTAAACAGATTGCGGATCATTATTAATAGAATAAGTATATTTTAATTATTTTCGAGGAGCGTTTAGCTCCTTTTTTGTTTTTCTTTTATCCCCCCTGTAAATAATTTCACTCTTTTTTCAACGCATTTATGGCATTTTTACTAACTCAGTCTAAGCTTTTGTTATGAATTGGTTAAACATGGAAAGTGCGAACAATATGATGAAGCTTCCCGCTGAACTAGCAATCACCCAAGTTGAAAACTTACACCAAGATTTATTACAAGAATTACACCGCAATGATGATGTTTGTTTAGACATTAGTGAAGTTGTACGCGTAGATACTGCCTCGATTCAACTATTGTGTGCTCTGCAAAAGCACTTGCTGTGCGTACATCACAAAATTATTTGGGTTGGGCAAAGTGAGCCTTTAAAAAATGCCATTAATCGCTTAGGCCTGAGTGAATATCTAATACTAGAAAATGCAGATTAAGGAGTTCATATGAAAAGAATTTTAGCCGTGGATGATTCGGCATCGATGCGTCAAATGGTGAGTTTTACACTGAAAAAGGCGGGTTTTGATGTCACTGAGGCAAAGGACGGAAGTGAAGCACTTAGCATCGCAAAACAACAAGGTTTTGATGCTGTGATTTCCGATGTCAACATGCCAGTGATGGATGGTATTACTTTGATCAGGGAGTTACGCACCTTACCAAACTATAAATTTACGCCATTGCTAATGCTAACAACAGAATCAGGAATGGACAAAAAAGTAGAAGGGAAAGCTGCTGGTGCAACAGGCTGGATAGTTAAACCTTTTAATCCTGAACAGTTATTAGCGGTTTTAAAAAAAGTAATTCGCTAATCTAGGGGATGGGGTATGAGTATAGATTTAAGTCAATTTTTTGAAGTCTTCTTTGAGGAAAGTTTTGAAGGCTTAGATGCGATGGAAGCTGAGTTATTAAACTTGGTACCTGGCGAAGAAGATTTAGAAACAATCAATACCATTTTTCGTGCTGCGCATTCTATCAAAGGCGGCAGTGGTACATTTGGTTTTAACTCTGTGTCTGACTTTACTCATGTGCTAGAAACCCTATTAGATCAAATTCGTGAGGGGAAACGAGAGCTTACCGCAGAGCATGTTAACCTATTACTTAAATCTGTTGATTGCTTGCGGGAGTTACTTCGTGGCTTACAAGCAGAGCAAGAACCTAATTTAGACGAAGCTATTGCACTGAGAATTAAGTTTGAACAGATTTTAGGGGTAGATCAAGGCGAAAAAAATAAACTGGAAGTCACTGCTAGCCCCGCTCAACTTGCGCTAAACACCTATCAGATTGATTTTAAACCATATCATCATTTATTTAAAACAGGCAATGAGCCACTGTATATGATCAGTGAGTTGGCTGAATTGGGCGATTTAGAGACTCAAGCTTTCAATAATGAGATCCCTGACATTGCTGATTTAAGTCCCGATGATTGTTTTTTATCTTGGCGATTCTTTTTAAACACAGCAAAAGATGAGAGTGCGATTCGAGAAATATTTGAGTGGGTTGAAGATGATGCTGATATTACCATCGCGTTGTGCGGAGGGTTATTTGCTGATGATGATGATGATGATGCGCAAATTACAACACCTGATGTAATTGAGGAAAACCCTAATTCAACTTCAGCCCCTGCAGTTGTCAATGTTGCTGCGGTTAAACCAATAAAAAAAGGCACTGCGGTCAAAGCAAGCACTCCAGCTGCAGAATCTACTTCAATCAGAGTAGGCATAGATAAAGTTGATTCATTGATCAATATGGTTGGAGAGCTGGTTATCACTCAAGCCATGTTGAGCCAAATTGGTCAACAAGAGATCACCGAAGCGACTATCGCCTCTTTGCAGGAAGGTTTAGCGCAATTGGCTCATAATACTCGTGATTTACAAGAAAATGTAATGCGTATCCGAATGCTGCCAATCAGCTTTGTATTTAGTCGTTTTCCGCGTTTAGTACGAGATATTTCGCAAAAGCTAAATAAGCAAGTTGAGCTAAAACTGTTAGGTGAACAGACCGAGCTTGATAAAACTGTAATGGAAAAAATATCAGATCCTATGGTGCATTTAGTGCGAAATTCGCTGGATCATGGTCTAGAAACTGTTGAACAGCGTCTTGCTGCAGGTAAAGACCCAGTCGGTACAGTCACACTTAATGCATTTCACCAAGGTGGCAATATTGTTATAGAGATCATGGATGACGGACAAGGCCTTAATACTGTAAAGGTTAAACAAAAAGCGGTTGCTAATGGGCTAGTAAGTGAAGCTGATGAGTTGGATGATGATGAAATTAATGAACTCATTTTTATGCCCGGTTTTTCAACCGCGGATGAGGTAAGCGACATATCCGGACGTGGGGTAGGTATGGATGTGGTCAGGCGTAATATCCAATCACTCAATGGCTCGGTTGAAGTTTCATCTGCTGCAGGTGTTGGGTCTACCTTCACTATTCGCTTGCCACTTACGCTGGCTATTTTAGATGGTCAGTTAGTGAGGGTTGCAAAGCACACCTATATTATTCCATTAATTTCTATTGTTGAATCATTACAAATAGATATCAGCAAAGTCAGCCGAGTGGGTAAAGACCTAGATGTACTTAGACTGCGTGATGAATACATTCCTATCTTGCGTTTATACAGTATTTTTAATCATCAAGGTGCGATAGAAACGCTTGATAAAACCTTGTTAGTGGTGGTTGAAAGCGATAACCAAAAAATTGGTTTGTTAGTTGACGATTTATTGTCACAGCAACAAGTAGTGATTAAAAGTTTAGAAGCTAATTACCAAAAAGTAGATGGCGTGTCAGGTGCCACTATATTAGGGGATGGTCGGGTTTCGTTGATTGTCGATATCAGCGGCTTAATTAAATTATCAGGATTAAGAAAACCCGGTAGCCAAGAATTGATTATTGAATCGCAAGCCAACTTGGAGGCTTCATGATCTCTGCGCACAGCGAATTAGATAACAAAATAATGCTTGAACAGGCCCAAGGAGTTAAGCAGTTTTTAACCTTTATTATGGCTGATGAAGAATACGGTGTTGATATTTTAACTGTTCAAGAAATTCGCAGTTGGGAGGAGATCACCGAGATCCCGAATGCCCCAGATTATGTAAAAGGGGTGATTAATCTACGTGGCACCATAGTACCTATTTTAGATCTTAGATTACGGTTTGGCTTAGCGACGATTGACTATGGACCGTTAACAGTGGTGATCGTAGTGAAAGTAATTTTTGAGCAAAATAGCAAGATTATGGGAATGGTAGTCGATGCCGTATCTGATGTTTACAGTATTGTAGAGCAAGATGCGAAGACGGTGCCTAACTTTAGCGGCTCAGAGAATGCTGAATTTATCGCAGGGTTAGTGAATGTCGGTGAGAAGATGGTCGCGTTATTGGACCTGCAAAAAACAATGGATATTTAGCCAAATACTAAATATAGCAAATGGTGATCAACAAGAAGGTGATGGGCATGGGGTGGTTTAGTAATTCTAAAAAATCAAATAATGATTTAATCGTTACGGCATTAAATAAGTCACTTGCGGTGATTGAGTTTGAACCTAGCGGCATAATTATTACGGCGAATAATAACTTTTTAGATGTAATGGGTTACCCCTTAGAAGAAATTCAGGGCCAGCATCATTCAATGTTTGTATCTAAAAAAGAAGCTCAGAGCAGTGAATATAAAAGCTTTTGGCAAAGCTTGAAAGGCGGAGAGTTTATTGCTGATGAGTTTCAGCGGATCAGTAAAAGCGGCAAAGATGTGTGGATCCAAGCAACTTATAACCCCGTTAAGGATGAGCATGGAAATGTTATAAAAGTTGTGAAATTTGCCAGTGATATTACGGCGCAAAAGATGCTTGCTGTTGAAGCTGCGGGTCAAATTGCTGCTATTAGTAAATCTCAAGCGGTGATTGAGTTTGGTTTAGATGGCAGCGTGTTGACCGCGAATGACAACTTTTTGCAGACATTTGGTTATCAGTTAGAAGAAATAGTCGGGCGGCATCACCGTATATTTATTGAACCTGAGGTTGCTAAAAGTGAGCAATACCAACTGTTTTGGCAAAAATTAGGTCGTGGTGAATTTGACTCAGGTGAGTACTTACGTATCGCTAAAGATGGCAGTGAAGTATGGATCCAAGCATCTTATAACCCAATTTTTGATCTCAGTGGCAAACCTTATAAGGTGGTTAAATATGCGACAGACATCACAGCTCAAAAAGAATTAGAAAAAGAATCAAAAAGGGATGCTGATCTATCGAGCGCATTAACGATCTGCCAGGCGAGTGTGATGATGGCAGACAATGATTTACAGATAGTGTTTGCTAACAATCAATTAAAACAAATGTTCCAAGCCAGACAAGGTGAGCTGCAGAGTGTACTAGGTGATTTTTCCGTCAATAGTATAGTGGGCTCAAGTATTACGGCATTTTTTGAAAATACAGCACAACAGGTTCAGTTGTATACAAACTTGACCGACTCTATTGAGTCAAAACTAGAAATTGCATCGTTAATTTTTAATATTATTGCGACCCCTTGGTTTAATAAAGAAGGTAAGCGCTTAGGAACAATAATTGAGTGGCAAGATTTAACCGAAAGTATTAAAAAATCGACTGCTGAAAAACGTGCTGCTGAAGAGAATTTACGTGTACGAAGAGCGCTGGATCGGGTTGCCACAAACACCATGATTGCAAATACTAAAAACGATATTATATATATGAATGAAGCGGTGCAAAATATGATGCGCGCCGCAGAGCAAGATTTACGACGCGACTTACCTAATTTTGATTGTAGTCAGTTAATGGGGCAAAACATTGATGTATTTCATAAAAACCCAGCTCATCAACGCAATCTGTTAAGCAAGCTAACCGATACTTACAGTGCAGAGATACTTGTAGGTGGGCGCACCTTTGGCTTAGTTGCGAACCCTATTTTTTCCCCAGAAAATGAACGTATTGGCACTGTGGTGGAGTGGGAAGATCGAACAGCCGAAGTCGCAATAGAAAAAGAAATTGCTGACTTAGTCAGCTCTGCACGCAAAGGTAATCTAGACGCTCGTGTTACAGAGCAAGGTAAGGGCGGTTTCTTTTTACGCTTAGCTAAAGGTCTAAATGGTTTAATTGGTATTGTTGATGATGCTGTCACCGGTACTGCTAATATGCTTGATGCGATGGCCAATGGTGATTTATCAAAACGGATAGAGCAAGAGTATCAGGGGTCGTTTGAAAAACTCAAGCGTGATGCCAATACCACGGCTGATAAATTAACGGAAGTCATTAATCGTATTAATACCTCGGCAACCTTAGTGGCAAGTGGAGCAGAGGAAATATCTCAAGGCAACGCTGATCTAAGCCAGCGTACAGAAGAGCAGGCCTCATCGCTTGAAGAAACAGCATCTAGCATGGAGGAAATGACCAGTACAGTACGTCAAAATGCTGATAATGCAAAAGTGGTTAATGAATTAGCAGAAGAAACGCGCGACAAAGCGCAGCAAGGGGGCGAAGTTGTTAATCGCGCGGTGATCAGCATGTCGGCAATTAATGAGTCGAGTAAAAAAATTGCCGATATTATTAGCGTGATTGACGAAATAGCATTTCAAACTAATTTATTAGCTCTTAATGCCGCTGTTGAAGCTGCTAGAGCTGGTGAACAAGGGCGTGGCTTTGCTGTCGTTGCCGGCGAAGTGCGTAATCTAGCGCAGCGTTCCGCGGGGGCTGCAAAAGAAATTAAAGAGTTGATCAGAGATAGCGTTGGTAAAGTTGAAGATGGCACTTTATTAGTTAATGAATCAGGAGCCACTTTAAAAGAAATTGTTATTGCAGTACAAAAAGTAACTGAAATGATATCTGATATTGCAGCAGCATCCGAAGAGCAAAGTTCAGGTATTGAGCAAGTCAACAAAGCTATTTCGCAAATGGATGAAATGACCCAGCAAAATGCGGCCTTAGTTGAGCAAGCATCCGCGGCCAGCGAGTCAATGTCAGAGCAAGCGAATGATATGACCCGGTTACTGAACTTTTTTACTATAAGTCAGCAAGACGCTGTAATTAATACTGCATCAGTAACTCCTACTACCGCGCCACCACGTAGTAATAATATCCGTAGTAAAGCGCGAGGTAATAACTTTGCTAATTCAGCTGATGAATGGGAGGAATTTTAACGTTTTTTGCAATCGCATTACTAGTTAAGCCTCTGTACTTTGAAAAATCCAGAGTCTTAACTTTTAGCAATTTTGTTAATATTCAATCGCAGCTCAGTCACGCCTATTGCGAGTAATTGTAATGAAAGAGTTTTTACTAACCGACCATGATTTCAAGCAAATAGCTGCAATAGTTTATGACGCGTGTGGCATTGTATTAGGTGATCATAAACGAGAAATGGTCTATTCACGTCTTGCTCGTCGGCTCAGAACATTGCAGCTGACAAATTTTAAACAGTATTTAGCTTATTTAGAGGCACATAAAGAGCAAGAATTTAGTGATTTTATCAATGCAATAACAACTAATCTGACTTCTTTTTTTCGTGAATCACATCATTTTGATTATTTGCAATCCCATGTAATACCCAAGTTATTAGTGACAAATAAAAGCACTCGGCGAGTTCGGATATGGTCTGCAGGTTGTTCAACTGGGGAAGAACCCTATTCTTTAGCTATGACCTTACATGGGTTATTTCCAGCCGATTGGGATGTGAAAATTTTAGCCACTGATTTGGATTCAAATGTATTAGCTAAAGCACAATCAGGTACCTACACTGCGGCTAATGTGAATGGACTTGAACAACATCAATTACAGCGCTGGTTTTTAAAAACTAAAGATGGTGAGTTATTCAAAGTTAAACCTGAATTACAGCAAAAAATTCATTTTAAGCGGTTGAATTTATTACAAGACTGGCCAATGAAAGGGCCTTTTGACGTGATCTTTTGTCGTAATGTGGTGATTTATTTTGATAAAGAAACAAAAGATCAGTTATTCCACCGTTATTGTCATATTTTAGCTGAACATGGGTACCTATTATTAGGTCATTCTGAAACCATGGGAAAGGAGCATAGTGAGTTTAAAAACTTAGGTAAAACTATGTATCAGAAGGTGATTTATGGATAGTCATTTTAAGCCAGTATTACATGGGTTTGAGCATATTAAGCGGTTTTGGGACTCAGGTCAGCGGCAAGTTATTGTTAAAGTATTGCCCGGTGAGTTTTACGTGTCAAAAAACGATGAGGTGATTTCCACTGTGCTAGGTTCATGTATTGCTGCTTGCATTTATGATGACAAGCTTGGTGTGGGTGGCATGAATCACTTTATGTTACCGATTGAAAAAGGCGCAGAGCCAACTAGTGCGCATAACTTAAATTGTCGTTATGGTAACTGGGCGATGGAGTTTTTAATTAATGAAGTACTTAAAAATGGCGCCTCTAGGCAAAATCTAAAAATAAAACTGTTTGGCGGCGGTAAAATTATTCGCTCGATGACAGATATTGGTCTTGGTAATATTCGCTTTGCTTACTCTTATGTGCAAGAAGAAGGGCTAGAATTAGTGTCTCATGATGTGGGGGGGCCTTGGCCGCGTAAGGTCAATTTTAACCCTCAAACAGGCAAAGCGCAGGTTAAAAAATTGCGCGACATGCACACTGATGTGATTGAAAAACGCGAAGTCCGTTATTTACATGATATCGAAGAACAAGATTCTAAAACCGATATTGAGTTATTTTAAGGGGTAAAAAATGGTCAAGGTGTTAGTGATTGATGACTCGCCATTGATTCGACGAGTATTGACGGAGGTACTACACCAGGCTGATGATATTCAGGTCGTAGGGTGTGCAGAAGACCCTTATCAAGCACGAGAAATGATTAAGCAACTTAATCCCGATGTGCTGACTTTAGATATTGAAATGCCGAAAATGGATGGCATTAGTTTTTTGAAAAACCTAATGCGTCTACGGCCTATGCCTGTGGTAATGATATCAACGCTCACCCAAAAAGGTTCACCGATAACTTTGGAGGCGCTGGAATTAGGAGCAGTTGATTTTATAGCTAAGCCGACAGTCAATGTATCTGAGCAATTAAGCCAGTATGCTAAATTAGTGCAACAAAAGGTCCGTACGGCAGCAGCGGCACGAGTACGGCCTTTTAAATTAAGCCAAGTACAACCTATCGAAACGTTAAGTAATGCACAGTTTAGTATCAATAAGGTTTTGGCGATTGGAGCTTCAACAGGAGGAACAGAGGCGATTAAAGAGGTGCTAATAAGAATGCCAGAAAATTGCCCTCCGATCGTTATCACGCAGCATATTCCACCTGTGTTTAGCAGTTCATTTGCTTTGCGCATGGATAGGACATGTACTATTAATGTCAAAGAGGCGCAGCAAGGCGATAAGTTAAAAGCTGGCTGGGCGTTTATCGCCCCGGGTGGTCAACACTTAAGCGTTATACAGCAAGGAGGCAGCTTATATTGTCAGCTTGATGAGAGCGAGCCGGTTAACCGTCATCGTCCTGCGGTTGATGTATTGTTTAACTCGCTGGTTAAAGTGTGCCCTAAAAATACCATCGCAGCTTTATTAACGGGTATGGGGAGCGATGGTGCGCAAGGTTTACTGGCGCTAAAACAGCATGGTGCTTATACCGTAGCGCAAGATGAACTATCGTCAGTGGTATGGGGCATGCCTAAAGCCGCTGTAGAGATCGGAGCAGCTTTAGCGGTGGTCTCGCTTGATAAAGTGACGCAGCATCTACTAAACCAAGCAATGAAAAAGTAGTCACCTTATAAACTTGAGCTGATTATCCCGGGCTCAGGTTGATAATTATCAAGGGATTATATTTTTACTGCACAATTACCCACGGTTGTGAAAACCAATAATAGCTATTCTTATGAGCAATTGATGGTGCTGTGCAGTTAAATCGTGATCGCCCTTGAGCTAAATTTTTCGGTGAATTTATGGTCACAGTATCAGCTGCTGACCAGTTTAGTTTTGCCTGACCGATGCCCGATACATAACAAGCTAGCTGACTTTTATGAAAGTCTCCCATATTAAATTTAATGCTGATCTGAGGTGGATTTTGGCTGGTCACGCTATCAATATAAGTAAGCTCTTGGATTGAAAATGCGCGAGAGTTTAGTTTGGTCACTAGCGTATCAAGCTTGCTATAAAACCCAGAAGCCGGAAAGCGTGGTAAACGGCTAAAATCAGAGTCTTTGTTGATGGCACCAGAGTGTTGGCCAATACCAATAAAGCCCAACTCTTTCACTAAACTTTGTAATTGGTTATTAAACTCGCCATATGGATATGCTAAGTATTTATAGTCATGGCCAATTTCTTCTTTGATCCGTTGTTGTGATGACAAAATATCTTGCTTAATACGCGCCTGCCATTGTTGGGGTGTTTCATCGGCTAATTTACGATGTAGGTAATCATGTTGTGCGCTGTGATTGCTGATCAGAGCACCTTTTTTGGCAAGTTCTCTGAGTTTATTCCAGCCCATTACATAGCCTTTACCTTCATCAATCAATTTTGGATTAACGAAAATCGTATAGGGGTAAGCAAACTTTTCTAATATCGGCGCTGCTTGTTCATAATTATTGTTGTAACCATCATCAAAGGTAATAGCGACGGTTTTATCTGGTAAACTTTGGCCTTGTTGTAAAGCAGATAGTAATTCATTCAGTGGCACTACGTTAAAGTCATGCTGTTTTAGATAGTTTAAATGCTCAGTGAAGGTTTCTGCACTGACACTGGTGACTGCTGGCAGGGTCTCACTGACATGGTGATACTGTAAAATAACTGCGCTGTGAGCAGGTAAAGATAGACAAAAGAGGATCGATAGCAGACTGTGAAAAAATTTCTTAATCGTCATAAAGCACACCATAAAAGCTTGCTGTTGTTAGCTGGTCCAATGATATTATCAAATATAACCGTGCCACTGTTAGGAATAGTTGATACTGCAGTAATAGGGCATCTTGGTAGTGCTCATTTTCTTGCCGGAATTGCCTTGGGCGCCACGGTAATTTCATTGCTATTTTGGTTGGCGGGCTTTTTACGCATGAGTACCACAGGGCTGGTTGCGCAAGCTTATGGCAAGAAAGATTATCCTCAATTAGCCGGATTATTAAAGCGCAGTTTAGTATTAGCGCTTATCGTGGCATTTTCTTTAATTGCTTTATCGCCACTTATTAAAAATGCCATAGCTTACCTTTCTGGTTCCAGTGCGCAGGTGCTCGCACAAGCTTATAGTTATTTTGAAATTCGTATTTTTAGTGCACCAGCGGCATTATGTAACTTGGTATTATTAGCTTGGATGTTAGGGATTCATTACGGTAAAGGGCCTTTTTATTTATTACTAGTTACTAATATCACCAACATTGTTTTAGATATTTATTTTGTTGTGTACTTAGATTGGCAAGTCGCCGGAGCTGCTTGGGCATCGTTGATTGCCGATTATACCGCGCTATTATTTGCATTATTCTTGGTTTTTAGGTTGGCGAAAAAAATGACTGTGCCGCTATTTTTAGGTGGGTGGTTTAGCCGAGATAAAATGTGGGCGTTATTAAGTCTTAACCGTGATATTTTTATTCGCTCCTTAATTTTACAACTGTGTTTTAGCTTTATGACCTTCTATGGTGCACGCATTGGCGAGGTAACGCTTGCGGTAAATGCTGTATTACTGAACTTTTTAATGCTAGTGAGCTTTGCTCTTGATGGTATTGCCTATGCAAGTGAAGCAAAAGTTGGCCAAGCAAAAGGTCAACATAGCGTACGGCGTATAAACTTATGGGTAAAAATAAGCGTATTTTGGGGAATGCTATTTGCTTTTTGTTATAGCGTGTTTTTTGCATTGTTTGGTTCGCAAATTATTACCTTATTAACAGATATTCCTGAAGTGATCAAAGCCGCCAATGAATACTTACCATGGTTGATTTTTATGCCATTAGCGGCAATGAGTTGCTTTTTGTTTGATGGTATTTTTGTTGGCCTAACCAGAGCTCAAGATATGCGAAATACCATGCTAATTTCAGCATTAGTTGGATTCTTTGGCATGTTTTGGGTGTTTAATGCTTGGCAAAATCATGCGCTTTGGTTAGCAATGACCTGCTTTATGCTACTGCGTGGCATTACATTGGTCGTACGTTATAAGCAGTTGCAAACAGCGCAGCAGTTACTGAATTAATAGAAATAGCAATAAATCTAAAGTTCACTTATAACTTTGGATTTATTGTGCTAAAACGGCGTCGTTAAGCACTGTTTATTTTAACTTCGATTCGCATCTTGGGATGGCTTGGATATATGACTGAACTTTATCATTGGTTTGATTTAATTGGCATCGCCGTATTTGCCATGTCAGGCACTTTAATTGCCTATGATAAAAAAATGGATGGCTTTGGAGTCGTGGTACTGGCGACGGTCACCGCGATAGGTGGTGGCACAATTCGAGATTTGATTTTAGATGTTCCGGTATTTTGGTTACACGACCAAAGTTATTTTATCGCGATATTTGCGTCAGTCTTTGTTACCACGCGATTGATCAATAAGCAAAAATCAATTCCTTTATATCATTTACAAGTTGCAGATGCGTTTGGTTTAGCGTTCTTTGCTGTAATGGGGGCGCAAAAAGCATTGCTCGCGGGGATGCCAGCTACAACCGCAATTATTATGGGAGTGATCACCGGTTGCTTTGGCGGAGTAACGCGAGATGTGTTGGCAGGCAATATTCCTATGCTATTAAAAGGTGAGCTATATGCAATTACTTGTATTGCTGGTGGTATTGTTTATACCCAAGCAATTGTATTGAACATTGAGACAGAGATAGCGATGGTGTTAGCGATGTTAACCACCTTGCTGTTACGCCTTGCAGCAATGAAATGGCAACTAACACTACATATTTTTAAATATCCTGACTAGACTGTAAAGAACAGAACGTTACAGGGACAAAGGATGTCATTAGCTCGAATTTATTCTCGTGCCCAAGTGGGTATTCAAGCACCTGAAGTGATCGTTGAGGTGCATCTAGGTAATGGTTTACCAGCATTTCATATTGTAGGTTTGCCCGAAGCCTCAGTAAAAGAAGCCAAAGATCGTGTACGCAGCGCATTAGAAAACTCTAAATTTGGTTTTCCAGACCAACGCATTACAGTCAATTTAGCACCTGCTGATTTACCCAAAGAGGGGGGGCGTTTTGATTTAGCGATTGCGGTTGGTATTCTCATCGCTTCAGAGCAAATTGTTTGCACTGATATTGAACGCTATGAATTTTATGGTGAGCTGGCACTGAATGGCGAAGTGCGTGGCGTGAATGCAATACTCCCATCAGTTTTAGCAGCTAAAGCACAAGGGCGTTGTTGTTTTTTACCTTTAGTAAATGACAGTTTAGCGAGTTTAGTAAATGGCGTTGAGCGCAAAGCGGTCTCTTCTATCCAAGAAGTATGGAGTGATTTACTCAATCAGCAGCCTTTACCTCTTAATATTAGCTACCCAGAACAGCAACATAGCGGTGTTGAATTCTTAATTGATTTAAGTGATGTAAAAGGCCAGCCCGGCGCAAAAAGAGTGTTAGAAATCGCTGCGGCGGGTGGCCATAATTTACTTTTTTTGGGGCCACCTGGTACGGGGAAGTCAATGCTCGCGCAACGTATGCCGACTATTATGCCGGGCATGTCCGATGATGAGGCACTTTCCACCGCAGCGTTGTATTCAATTATTGGCCAAAGTGTCGATCTAACTAATTGGCGCAAGCGACCATTTCGTAATCCTCATCACACATGCTCCGCTGTGGCGCTAGTAGGAGGCTCTTCAAACCCAAAACCAGGGGAGATTTCACTGGCACATAATGGCGTATTATTTCTTGACGAACTACCTGAGTTTGAACGTAAGGTGCTTGACTCATTACGCGAGCCAATGGAGACAGGCACTGTAACGATTTCAAGAGCGGCAAGGCAAATGGAGTTTCCTGCACAGTTTCAATTAATTGCGGCTCTTAATCCAAGTCCTACGGGTTGTCATAATGATAAGCGCGCAACTCCGGATCAAGTTATGCGTTATTTATCGCGAGTGTCAGGACCATTTATTGACCGTATTGATTTACAAATAGAGCTACCACGTTTAAATAGCGCGCAATTGCAAAGCACTCAAGAAGAACAAAGTAGTGCGACTGTGCGCACGCGGGTCGAGTCGGCATATAATCTGCAATTGCGTCGCCAAGGTAAAGTCAATGCGCGACTTAATAATAAAGAAATGAGTGTGCATTGCGCGCTTGCAGCGCCGGAGTTACAGTTTTTAGCTAAAGCCAGTGAAAAGCTATCATTATCGCCACGCTCTTATCATCGAGTGATCAAAGTAGCGCGAACAATTAGTGATCTAAAAGGGCAAGATAATATTAGTTTAGATGAACTAAAAGAGGCACTCAATTATCGTGCATTTGAACGTTTGTTATCACAATTAACCCAGTATTAGTGGTTAGATTGCATTAAATTGACAGCATGTAGCCTTTACCGCGTACCGTAACGATGCGTTTTTGGTCTTTTTCATCGCTCAGTTTTTTACGTAAGCGGCCAATTAAAACATCAACAGTTCTGTCATTTGGACTCCAATCTGGCTGGCCAATTTCTTCTGATATTTTTTCACGAGACGTGGCTTTTCCTGCGTTTGAGATCAAACAAATTAACACTTTATGTTCCGCTTCAGTGAGCCTAGATTCAATGCTATTAGCAGTGATTAAAGTGCGGTTGTCTGGATGCAGTTTGAAGTCAGCATATTCAATGAATTCTTCGCTTTCATCGCTACTGTTATTATTGCTTTTCAAGCGCTTATAAAGTGCTCTTATACGTAGTTCAAGCTCTAATAAATCAACTGGTTTACAAATATAGTCATCAGCGCCTTGGGCAAGTCCGGCAATACGATCGGCTTGAGAATCTCTGCTTGAAAGCATGATCACACCAATGTCTGTGAGGGTGTTGAGTTCTTTTGCTAAATGTAAGCCATCACGTTTAGGTAATACTATGTCAATAATTGCTAATGATATGGCATCATGATTATTAGCGCGAGATTGCACTATTGCTAAGGCATCAGCGCCAGTCGCATCATTTTCAATGCAAAATTCAGTCTCTGCAAAATGATTGAATATACGTTTTACTAATAGTTCGTCATCTTCAACCAATAAAACATGAATAGTCATAGTATCTTAATTACCTTTAATGATGCCTCTATGTTATCACTCATTCGTAAAAGGTGAGAAGGGCGATTTTTAGTATTTATGCACTATTTAGGTGATTATTTAATTATTATCAACAGGTAAACATACTAGGTTTACCTGTTGAACAGAATAAAAGCTACTTTTCAGGGTATAAGTACTGCCACCACTGTGGTTGCTCTTTTAAATGCTTATCGAAGTAGGCAAGCATAGTATCCCACCAATCAAAGCGTTGATCGCGAGCAAAAATTTGATGGTCCGCCCCTTTATATTCAATAAGGTCAACATCTTTGCCTAGTAGTTTCAGCGCAGTATACATAGTGTGACTTTCGCCTACAGGTACATTGGTATCAGCATCACCATGTAATAGCAGTAGCGGTGTGGTTACTTTGTCTGCATGGAAAACCGGACTATGTTGGCTGTATAGTTCACTATTATTCCAAGGATAGCTGTTTTTAGAGGCTTCGCCAGAATATAAATAGCCCCACCAACCGTGACCCCAATACGAGGTAATATTAGAAATCCCGGCGTGTGCGATTGAGGCACTAAACATGTCTGTTTTAGTGGTCAGTAACATAGTCATAAAGCCACCGTATGATGCGCCTAAATTACCTAAACGATTTTTATCAATAAATGGATACTGTTTTAATAGTGCTTGGGTACCTTGCATAATATCGTCCGCAGTATATTGACCCCACGCATTCACATGCTTAGCAGAGAACTGTTGGCCAAATCCAGTTGCACCGGTCGGTTGCACTACATAAACCACATAGCCATGCTCTGCCCATAAATTGAAAGGATAACGCCCAGTAAAACCACGAGTAACCGGTGATGTACCGCCATAGTAATATACTAATGCTGGGTAGTGTTTGTTCTTATCAAGATTGCTTGGAAAGTAAACACGACCTTTAATTTCAACACCTGCGGTATTGATGAAGTTAAATTCATCTAAGCTGGCTATATCGGTATTTGCATACGCTTGTGGTTTAGAATCCCACAATGTGGTTGCGGTGTTTTTATTAATACTTAACTGTTTTAATTGCTGTGGAGATGATGCATTAGAGCCGCTAACTAAAATAGCTGGGCTGCGGTTGTGTGAAAAACTGAATTGTTCAACTACATCAAAACCTGTTTTGAGTTTGCTAAAGCGTTGTTTGCTTTTATCGTACAGGTACAAAGCAATCGTATCTTGCTCAGTGACTTTAATGAGGGCATCGCCATTAGCGAGCACTTCAAGTTGACCAATGGCAGGATCAAATTCACGACTTAATGGTGCTGCATTTTTACCATGATCAGTTAATAGGTAAAGCTGTCCATCATAGTTGTTAGCAAGCATATTCTCAGGTAGGTTTCTGCCTAAACCATCTTTAAAATCAGGACCCGCAGTGACATAAATGTCATCACCTGTGTATTTAGCTTGATTAAACGTAGCAAACTGACCAATAACTGTGTTGCTCGCATTGGCAATATTCAATTCCACTAACTCAGTGGTGGGGTGAGTCGACGCTTGCATTACTTGCACACCACGACTCAGTAATACCGTACCACGTTTGCTATTAAAATCTTCAATACTGTGACTAAGTGGTCCTTGGCTTATTGTTTTACTCAGGCCTGTACTTATATCTAATAAGTAAGCTTGTGAGGTTGTGCGGGCATATGACCAACGATCTTGTAAACCTTGGTAGTGTTTAGTTAGGCTGTTATCAGCTGCTGGTGATTTGGACCAGCTGAAGATTAAGCTGTTGTTATCGTAATATGCAAAGTCACCCGCGCCCTCTAGGTTGCTGGCAATCACTTTAAGATTAAGGGTTTTTCGATTTAATTGCTTTAACTTTCCATCTAATAGATAGACTAAATAATTATTATCGGGGCTCCAAATAATGTTACTCGGTTGACCCGACTCAAAACGGTAAACTGTTTGATTATCATCATTTTTTAGCTCTGTGATCACATTTGCTTGATTGCCAGTGCTATCCTGATAATGACGTTTTGCCACTAAATAGTGTTTGGCATCAGGTGCTAAAGATAGTGAACTAACCGTTGTGGCATCAAACAGTTGTTTAGCAGATAAACCGTGTTGCTCTTTATTGCTAAAAGTTAATCTATCAATTGCTGCTTTAGGGTTGAAATCAACGTCAACATCGTGCCAATTAGCAACTTGTTCAGCAATAATCACTATTTGGTGATCGCCTTGCGGTAATGCCAGTTCATAGCTTTCTTTTGTGACTGATTGTTTTTCACCATCGATAAACAACTGCGCTTTTTCGATACCTTTAAGTGTCAATGTGCCTTGGCTAAAGCGCTCTGCATGAGCGGTAAACTTTAATGCTTGTAGACCACCAAGAGTTAACGCATTTACTTTGTCTAAGGTTTGCCACTTTAATTTTTCGCCAAATACCGTAATACTTGTTGTTGGTTGTTGAATGCTAGGTAATAGTGCGTTAATAATCGCATCTTGATGCTCAGTTTGATATGGCTTTAGCTGCATGTCGGCTGCAATTGGGCCAATAAACTTAATATCTGCTTTATCTAATGGTGCAGCGACTAAAGCGCTACTTAATGTGCTTAAAGTTAACACCGCGAATGTGGTTGTTAGGCGAGGTGCTTTACCGCGCCATAGTGAACTAAAATTCATTATTGAGCCTGATGTAGGGAATTTAATTTAATATAGCATGTGGTTGTGGTGCCAAAAAGTGCTCTGCGATGGATTTCATTGCTCAGCAGCGTAAGGTTTGAGGTTAGGGGCTACACTTGGTAAGGTGTATACCTAAGGGGGTATAATTGACTGACTGGCTAAGGGGTAACAGTGACATTATTAATCGTTTACATGGTTGCGGCGATTACGATTTCTTTTTTATGTTCGATTATGGAAGCCGTACTATTGAGTATTACGCCAAGCTATGTCGCAGTATTGCGTAAAAAAAAGCCTAAGCTAGCCAAACGTTTTGAGCAATTAAAAACCAATGTAGATCAGCCTTTAGCTGCTATTTTAACCTTAAATACGGTTGCCCATACTGCAGGTGCTGCCGGTGTAGGGGCACAAGCCGCGGTGGTTTTTTCTGATGCGGCGGTGGGAATTGCTTCGGCGATAATGACATTGTTAGTATTGGTGCTGTCAGAAATTATTCCAAAAACTCTGGGCGCAAAGCATTGGCGAACGCTTGCACCTATGGTGACCCAAGCATTACAGTATTTAGTCATCGCACTAAAGCCTTTTGTGTGGCTTGCTGAAAAACTCACCGGTATATTGGGCCGTAATTACAACGAAGAGTATTATATTCGTCAAGAAATTGAAGCTATGGCTGATAT
>MDTG01180004.1_pt1 | contig 23090 bp, 24 predicted proteins | sample 811421 | NCBI WGS metagenome assembly MDTG01 (sample SAMN05326645, study PRJNA326480) | marine metagenome | isolation source: seawater | place: Pacific Ocean: South East | collected 2011
ACAACACGCTTTCTTCACGGCTGAGGTTGTTTTCCAACGTCACCGAGTTGCGATCGAACTGGCTATTTTGCGCCAGCTTCTCGTCTAGCGCTAATACCTGAGAATTACCGATCGGATCGTCAGCGGGGCTGAGAATGCGCGTTTGCTTAGTCAGTTGCAGTTGCACCTTATCAAGGCGAGACTGCGACTGCGTTAAGCTGTCTTGCGCACGCTGATAAAACAAATTGGTACTTAAACGCATAATTCACTCCTGCTCATCATGCAGCTACTTAGCCCAGTGAGCGCAGTAACGTATCAAAAATGGTTTGCGACGTTGTAATGATCCGAGCGGATGCCGTGTAGGCTTGTTGGTACTGGATCAAATTCGCAGCTTCTTCCTCGAGATTCACGCCTGCTTTCGACTCATAGAGTGCCTCGGTCTGCGATTTAATCGCTTCGGCTGAATCGCGCAATACACGGTTTTGACTCACACGACTACCCACATCCGACACCAAGCGCGCGTAACTCTCATTAAATGTCATGGTCGGATCTTCGGCTTCCGCACCATCACGACGCACTAATTGTTGCCGTTGCAAGTCCGCCAGTTCCTGACCATTACTGTTATCATCAAAGCCGTTCGTGTTGTATTCAATTGAATAACTGTCACCGACAGACGGTTCACCGACAATGCTGACATCATAATCGGGATCGCCGCCCGCGATCTGACCCACGATATTTTCCAGGTCCGTCGTGCCGGCTAATGTCCCCATGGAGTTGCCATCTTTGTCGAACAGCTCAATGTCATAAGCGTTACCGGTTTTCCCGGTCACCTCGATACGAGCCGGGGCCGTGCCTAATAACGTGTTATTGCCTGCGTCATAATAGTCGTCAGGTGCGTTAATCTCGCTAATCTGAATTTCAGCGGCACCCTGATTATCAATATTATTTTGTACGCGGATCGGACTCGCCAATGCCAGGTCTTCTGGACGGCGAACGACGAGTTCAATTTCTGATGCGGCACTCTCCGCAGGTTTAACTAAGAAGCGGTCACCGGCAGCAGGCGTATTAGCCACATTGAGCGTGATACCGTACTCTTCGATGTCCGCGTTGCCAGCGCCATCGACCGTCCCCGTGATAACATCAGCACCTTCTAATGGTTGGCCGTTGCTATCCACCGCGACCACTTCATAATCAGTTGCACTGGTCATGGTGACTTGCAAGTTTTCTGAGGGGAACGACGCACTATTGCCTTCCAGCACACCCACTGTCACTTCGCCATTACCGGTGTTTTCCTCGTAAGCCAGACCCGAGGCTTGGGTTTGCGAAAGATCGAATAATTTACGACCTAACTGATTATCTAAATCCATGCCTTTTTGATTCTGCGAGTTCAGCGTATCGGTGATACGGACCGCTAACTGGCCTAGTCGACGCTGAGTCGGCATCAGAATATCATCACGGTACTCAAGGTAACCACCAACAGAACCACCGATTTCGTCAGAGCGAACAACAAACTCACTTTGCTTTCCGCCGCCATGATCTTTGCGTAACACAAACTCTAAGCGTTCGGTATTGGGGTTGTTCTTTACGGCGACCGAGTTAAACCGGCCATCTTCCAGCACTAACGGCTGACCGTTTTTAAGGTTTACGCTCAACCCACCGTTGTCCTGCTCAACAACAGAAAACTCAACCAGTTCGGCAAGCTGACGCAGTTGCTCATCACGTTGGTTTTTCAATGCGTTGACGTCACCGTTAGCATTTTGGCTACCGCTTGCGGCAAAAATTCGCTCGTTAAGGTCACCGATATTTTCGGCGATCGAGTTAACGCGTTCGGTCGACAGCTTCAGTCGCTCGTCAATGATGTCTTCTTGATCATTAAGGTACGATGAAAAGTCGTTAAATTTAGTGACCATGCCATCGGCTTCGGCGAGCACCAACTGGCGTGCAGTCACCGAACCCGGATCGTTGTTCGCATCCTGCAAGGTATTAAAGAAGCTTTCGATAGTTGAGGACACGTTGGTCGTACTATCTCCGAGTAACGTATCCAGTTGTTCGGCCTGCTCAAGATTCGCCTCATAGAAGCTTACGCGCGAAATATCGGTACGTAACTGACGATTCGAAAATTCATCAATCATTCGCTGTACACGGACGCGTTCTAAGCCACCGTATTGTGACTCAAGATATTCTGTACGTTCACGTACATAGCTGGGAGTATTCGCATTATTGATATTCTGACCGGTCACCTGCAGGCTCTGTTGGTGCGCCAAAATACCGTTTTTACCAATATTTAGTAAGTCGAAACTCATTCTTTACTCCCCAGTGCTCGTGACCTGTTATCGGCCGCGGCGTGAAAATGTTTAACTTAAGCGGCAATTTTTTGCCGCTTTTTTTTGTCTTGCGGCACAACGTAAGTTACGGTGTTAGTCGGTTCATCACGGCTTGGATCTTATCCGCATACTTCGGATCAGTCGCGTATCCAGCTTGCTGCAACTGCTGTGCATACTGTTTCGGATCGTCGGCGACAGCCAGCGCTTGCTGGTAACGAGGATGCGACTGAATAAACGTCACATAGTCCTGCAAGCTTTGTTCCACATTTTGATAACTACGGAACGCGGCTTTCTCACGCTTGGCCACCTCACCATCAAATTCGAGCGTGCTTACCTGCGATTGCTCACCACCCCAACGCGCATCGGCTTTGATATTAAACAGGTTATTACTCGAACCGCCGTGACGGCCTGGCACGACACGCTGCCCCCATCCTGTCTCTAACGCCGCTTGTGCAATCAAGGCATTGGCATTCATGCCACTCTCTTGAGCGATTTTTTCGGCATGGGGTCGTATCGCGTCAACAAAGGCTTCAGGCGAATCAAAGGTAACCGACTGCTCACCTACTTTGGCTTGGTTAACTCGTGTTTGCCCATAGTACAATCCCACCGGTACACCGCCTTGATCGGACAGCGTTGTACTCGGTGAGCGCACGCGCTGCTCTCCCAAGTTACCGCCATTACGTTGGAATTGTTCTTTACCTTGATTAGGGCTCAACTGCTGCACCATTAGATCAGCCAGGCCAAGTGCGCCTTTATTAGATAATTCAGAGGTCAGTTGTTGGTCATACATATCACGGTACATGCTGGTGTACCGTGAATTCAGTGGATTATCTTTAGCAAATACGTCATTCGCTTTACGCATGCTGCTCATGACCATATTTAAAAAGATCGCTTCAAACTGTTGTGCTGCTTCACGTAGCGCTTGCTCTTTATGCTCACCAAAGGCTTTTTGGCGCAGTGAATCGAGTGAGTGGTTATCCAACACTGCACCCTTAGCTTGCGCCTGAGGCGCAAGATCATACAAGCTTGCTGCGTCTGTATTAAATAACGATGAGCTCACCAGAAATCGCTCCTGCGTGTTTTAACGCTTCGAGTACCGCAATAATATCGCCAGGTGCTGCGCCGATTTGGTTAACCGCGCGCACCAGATCGTTCAGTGTGGTACCGGGTTCAAAGACAAACATACGGGCATCATCTTGCTGCACATCAATAATGCTCTGCGGTGTCACAGCTGTTTCTCCACCCGCAAACGGATTCGGTTGGTCGACTTGCACATTTTCCGAGATGGTAACCTGCATATTGCCGTGAGCCACAGCCGCTGGACGTAACTCCACATTTTGACCCACCACAATAGTGCCGGTACGCGCATTGATGATAATTTTCGCCGCGGACATCGCTGGTTCCACTTCAAGGTTTTCCAACGTGGACATATAGCTCACCCGCTGGCTTAATTCTCTTGGCGCTTTAACCCGAATCGAGGTTGCGTCTATCGCTTGTGCCATGCCATCACCGACCAATCCATTAATGGTGTTGGCTACGCGTTTAGCGGTGGTGAAGTCGGAGTCATGTAGGTTAAAGGTGAAGTAGTCGCCTTGAGCAAACGCAGTCGGTATCTCGCGTTCGACAATCGCACCGCCAGGAATGCGACCAACGGTGGGCGTATTGATCACGATTTTAGAGCCGTCATTACCCTCAGCGCCTAAGCCACCAACTATCAAACTGCCTTGCGCAACGGCATAGACTTCGCCATTAGCCCCCTTTAAAAAGGTCTGTAACAGCGTACCGCCAGTCAAACTATCCGCACTACCCACTGAGGACACCGTTACATCTAAGGTTTGTCCAGGCTTTGCAAATGCAGGGATTTCCGCGTGTACGGCGACCGCTGCGACATTATTGATCTTAGGTCGTTCGTTTTGCGGAATATTGATGCCGAAATTACCGAGCATAGTGCGAAAGGTTTGGTCCGTAAATGGCGTTTGCTCACCCGTACCGGGCAAACCCACGACCAACCCATAACCAATCAGCTGGTTCGACCGAATCCCCGCCACTGACGCGATATCCTTAATGCGTGAAGCATAAGCGGGCGCCAGCAACTGACTGATAATGGCAATAATCAATAACCCGACTTTTAACTGTTTCACTTGCTACTCCTTAACCTTAGAACGGCCAGTAACTGCTGTTAAAGAACTTGCTTAACCAGCCCTGGTCCTGTGTCGACGCCAAGGTGCCTGTGCCGCTATATTCGATACGCGCATTGGCAACACGCGTTGAAGGTATGGTGTTATTCGCACTGACATCCTGCGGACGGATAATGCCGGTTAGACGGATATACTCATCGCCGGTATTAATACGGAGCCACTTTTCGCCACGAACAATTAGGTTACCGTTGGCTAGCGTGCGAATGACCGTCACGGTGATTTCACCACTCAACTGGTTGCTCTGGTCGGCCGTCGCGTCGCCAGTAAAGTCACGTGTTCCACCCAATGTCGCCGACAGTGGATTACCATTAATGGTCGCTGCCCGTCCGAGTATATTGGGTACCGGCAGATCGACGTTACTCTCTTTGGTGGTTTCAGTATTCGCTGATTTACTCGCCGTCGTCCGCTCTTGCAACGTCACGGTAATAATGTCACCCAAACGGCGCGCCTTAATATCCGAGTACAAGTTGTCAGAGTATTTGGCTTCGTACAGTGAGCCAGTTGGCACCACAGGTTGTGCACGCTCCTCGGGCAATACCGGCGCATAAAAAGGATCATCCGGCATGGGTGCTGGTTGGTTCGAACTACAGGCTGCCAAACTAAGCAGGGCCAGACTCATCCAAAATAAGCGCATAATTGCCTCCAAGCCTTTACAACTGCTGATTAATGTAGCTCAGCATTTGGTCCACTGATGAAATCACTTTCGAGTTCATCTCGTAACCACGTTGAGCCTCAATCAGATTAACGAGTTCTTCGGTCACGTTAACGTTCGAGGTTTCCAGTGCACCTTGAATCGTATTCCCCATACCGTCGACACCCGGCACGGCTTCAAGCGGTGCACCGCTGACTGCCGTTTCCTTATAGAGGTTCTGTCCGATAGGCTCTAAACCAGCGGGGTTGATAAAGCTCGCGAGGTTAATCTGCCCAACCACCACGTTGTCTGCGTTACCTGGCTGACGCACGGTGACTTCACCCTCTTGCGAAATACTCAGTGAAGTAGCGTCTTCTGGAATTTGAATAGCAGGCTCGACAGGATAACCATTGCCCGACGTCACCATTTCACCCTCTTCGTTGAGGGAGAACTGACCGTTGCGGGTATAAGACAACGTCCCATCAGGCATCAATACTTGGAAAAAGCCTTTACCATCAATCATCACGTCAAGTGAGTTATCGGTTGTTTGCACATTACCTTGGGTATGTGACTTTTGTGTCGCGACCACTTTTGAGCCGGCACCAATCATTAGCCCGTTAGGCAACTCAACATCCTGTGCCGACTGGCCACCTGGCTGGTTGATGTTTTGGTAAAGCAGATCTTCAAATACCGCGCGGCTTTTCTTGAAGCCCACAGTGCTGGCATTCGCCAAGTTGTTTGAAATTACCGAGATATCGCGCTGTTGTGCATCGAGTCCGGTTTTACTAATCCAAAGCGCTGGGTTCATAATGCGTCTCCTCTCCGTCCGCTTAGCTCATGCGCATGAGCGATTCCGCGCGCTGAGCATTTTCATCGGCGGTCTTCATAATTTTGACGTTCATTTCGTATTGGCGCTGTAGTGCAATCATGTTGGTCATCTCTTCGACCGTGTTTACATTACTGCCTTCAAGTGCCCCGATGGATAGCTTCACATTGGCATCCACGAGTGCCGGTTGACCATCCTTGAGGGAAAACAAACCGTCGGTATCCTTCTTGACGTTACCGTTGGGCGGGTTGACCAATTTAATGCGATCAACAATTTCCATCGCGTCTTCAGGCGCACCCTGCGGACGAATAGAAATATTACCGTTAGCCCCAATGGTTAAATTATCAATCGGCATGGGAATAAATATTGGGCCGGCATCGCCCATGACAGGTTGTCCGCGATCGTTCTTTAACATGCCATCGGCACCAATCTCTAAACTACCGTTACGTGTGTAGCGTTCTTCGCCGTTGGCATTTTGTACAGCGATCCAACCTTGACCTTGCACGGCAACATCAAGGTTACGTCCGGTGGTTACCATGGCGCCACTGGCAAAGTTTTGCCCCGGGCTTTCTGTCATCGAAAACACACGCGTGGGCAGCCCTTCGTTAAACGCCTGCATCGACCGCGCTTGTTGCAAATCCGCTTTGAAACCTGTGGTGTTGGCGTTGGCTAAGTTATTCGCGCGCAATGCCACCGCGTTCATATTTTCTTTCGCGCCACTCATTGCGACCCAAAGCATCTTGTCCATGCAGACCTCCAGCCAAAAATTTGTCAGATACTTCTACTAACTAATGACTATGCATGGAGCGTGCCAATATCGAACCTTTGCCTCGAACAGCCAATAAAAAAGGCTTGCCGATGCAAGCCTTTTATTAAATCAATCGCTCTCGCGTTGCAGGTTAACGGATCTGTAGAATCGCCTGATTAATGGTGTTGTTCACTTCTAACGAACGCGAGTTCGCCTGGAAGTTACGCTGAGCCGTAATCAAGTCAACCAACTCTTTAGTTAAGTTAACGTTTGAGTTTTCTAACGCAGAAGCCTCTATTGCGCCAAACGTACCGCTGTTTGCTTCACCTGCAAGCGGCTCGCCTGAATCAATACTTTGACGCCACTTAGTACCACCGATTTGCGTTAGACCTTGTTCGTTAGCAAAACGAACGACCGATACCTGACCTAAATACTGTACGTCACCGTTCGAGTAGGTTGCAGCAATCAAACCGTCTTTACCGATATCAACGTTAGTCAGACGACCCACGGTCGTGCCATCTTGGTCTAACGTTGTAACCTCAAAGTCCGAAGCGAACTGGGTCGGTGTTGTAGTACCGGTTTGGTCTTGGAAATTGAACTGAATGGTTTGTGGATCGGCACCGTTATCGAGGTATGGACCGCTCGGACCTGCACCTGCTAAATCGAGTGTGCCTGGATCAAAAGTGGTTTGTCCTGCCGGTAAATCCGGTTCACCGTTACCTAAGAACTGCACGTTCAGACCCGAGAAACCATTAACCGAGTTAGTGGCAGACGCTGTGCCGCTGCCGGTCGGTGCTAAGTCAATTTCTTGACCATCAAAGGTGGCATAGACATCCCAATCATTCTGCCCACGTTTAACGTAGTAAGTCGACAATACGTGTGACTCACCCAGTGAATCGTATACCGTTGCCGATGTTGAACTGTGGTAAGTGGTGGCTGTGTTCGGATCAAATGGTGTCGCTGTGCCATCAATCGGTGTTAAGCGCGCATCGACGTTAAATGCTGTGTAGATGTTATTGGTGCTCTGCGGTGCACCGGCCACGTCCGGTATACGGATTGGCTGGGTAGTCGCCAAACTGGTAGACGTCGTCGCACCGCTGTTACGGTCAACTTGATAACCCTGCAAATAGTTACCTTGGTTATCAACGATAAACTTATCATCGTTGAGCTTGAATGCGCCCGAACGCGTGTAGGTCAAATCACGAGAACCTAAGCCATCGGTGGTGGCAAAGAAGCCGTTGCCGCTGATCGCCATATCCAACGAGTTATCAGTAAACTCCAGTGTCCCTTGGCTGAACTGTTGTGCGACAGATGAAGTCAAAACACCGTCACCGACTTTTGTATTACCCGCGTTAAAAATGCTCGACGCATACACGTCAGCGAACTCCGCACGTGACTGTTTAAAACCGGTAGTTTTTACGTTCGAAATGTTATTCGCGGTTGTATCAAGATCTTTTTGTGATGCGTTGATGCCGCTCAGTGCAATATTAAATGACATAAGTCACCTCGCTATTTAGCCAATCTCTGTGACATCTTTAAAGTTGATGCCACCTAAACCTTTCAAGTTAAGTACGATGCCACGGTCACCACCTGTGCTAACACTTTGAACCGTCGCGTGCATTTGCAGTGGTAAATCTTCCGCGGAGTTACCTAGCTGGCCATTGGCAGTAAACGAATACTTGCCAGCCGGCACTGGATTGCCGCTTTTATCTAAGCCGTCCCATTCAAAATCCTTGGTACCTGCAGCTAAATCGCCCATATCAATGGTTCTCACGACCGCATCATTTTCATCCTTGATGGTAATTTTTACGTTCTGCGCTGTTTGCGGTGCAGCAATCATGCCAGACGCCGTGCCACCGCTATCGATCGAAGCCTTGCTGGTCGGCACCAACACCTTGCGTCCGACAAGCGTAGAGGCCTGCAGCGCTTGATTCGATGACATGTTCTCGGTGAACTTGGTAAACTGCTCTTGCAAGCCAGTGATACCTTCAGCCATCGAGAAACTGGTCATTTGCGCAATCATTTGATCGTTATCAACGGGCTTGGTAGGGTCCTGCATATTCAACTGTTGAGTCAGCAGCTTAAAGAAGTCCTCCTGCTCTAACTGTTGATTATTAGACCCATCAGCGTATTTAGCGCCCTCTTCCTTTTTCCAAGTGAGATCGTTGATTAACGGGTTACTGTTACTCACATTATCCATGGGCTATCTCCCGTTACCCTTGTCCAAGACGCAACAACCGCTGAGTCATGGTTTTCGCTGTATCCGCCACCTGCACATTGGTTTGATATGAGCGTGACGCAGAAATCATGTTGGCCATCTCTTCGGTCACATTGACGTTGGAGCGATAGATGTAGCCATTACCATCCGCCATCGGATGGTTTGGGGCATATTCGATTTGCAACGGCTTATCGCTCTCGACAATACCCATAACTTTGACTCCAGCAGACTGGCCTGCTTGGCTTTGGTTAGTCAGACTATTACCACGATAGTTACCTTGCGCATCAGACAGTGCGGTAGCAAACACCGGATTACGTGCACGATAGGTCTCATCAACACTACTGCTTACCGAGTTGGCGTTCGCCAAATTACTTGCCGTGGTGTTCAAGCGCACCGACTGTGCACTCATTGCTGACCCACTGATATTAAAAATATTAAATAGACTCATCGCTCAGATTCCTATGCTTGACCGCCGCCTAGCGCTTTCTTAACGCCACTGATGCGGCCGTTGAGGAAATTCATCGTCATTTCATATTCCAATGCATTTTTTGCATACAAGTTTTGTTCCACTTGCACATCCACCGTATTACCGTCACCGGTATCAGGTTGATTTGGGATACGGAACTTCTCGGTTCCTTGCGGTTTGATTTCGACAGAAAAGTGTTTTTCGTGGGTACGCGCGAGCTTATAACTCTCCATTCCACGCTGAGCCTGCGCTAGCGCTTGTTGAAAGTCGAGTCCCTTAGCTTTATAGCCGGGGGTATCTGCATTGGCGATATTGTTAGCAATTACCTCGGCCCGACGCGTTCGAATACCCAGCGTGTGCTGCTGAATACCCATAAGCTTGTCCATAGTCAGTGCCATAATTTTGTCTCCCACATTTCAGGTGGACAAAATAATGCATTATCTGTGCCAAGCTTATTCGAGTGAGGTTAATTTTTGCGCTTGTAGATGATACCGGGGTTGCAACGTATCATTTCGAAGTCATCAGTCAGTCCTGATATCGATTCTGAAGCCCCTAAAAAGAGATACCCTTTAGGGTTCAAAGCTTGCCTAAATTGGGCAATGATTTGCCGCTTGATGTTTGCCGAAAAATAAATCAATACATTGCGGCAGAAAATTATGTCGAATTTACCCAGCAATGCGTAACTGTCGAGCAAATTGAGGTGACGGAATTGAACAAACTGCTTCACTTCATCTTTTAGAGTCGACGAACCCGGCTTCACGCCTTCATCGAAAAATTTCTTTCGCCGTTCTGGTGATAAGCCACGCACGATGGCGAGACTATCGTATTCAGCGCGAGCGCACTGCTCGAGCACCTTGTTCGAAATATCGGTGGCGGTAATTTTGATACCACCTTTAAGCGCACCCGGATTTTTTGCCTTGTACTCAAGATACGACATCGCAATCGAATACGGCTCTTGTCCACTTGAGCAAGCGGATGACCAGATCTTCAACGGCCGAGTTTCATTCTTGTATTCTTCGAACACTCGGTTTACCAAGATTTCAAAGGGATAGGTATCACGAAACCACAAGGTTTCATTGGTTGTCATGGCATCAATAACAGCCGAACGTAAGGCACGCTCGCTAATCTTCATTGACCGTTTGACGAGCTCCGCTAACGAGTCGATACCAAAATGACTCATCAGCGGTGATAAACGACTTTTTACCAAATAGAGTTTGTTGTCACCGAGCACGATCCCGCACTGATGCTCCAGAAATTGCCTAAACTCTTGGTATTCTTGTGTATTGAGTTCTTTGTTACTCGACATTAACTGCGTCTATTCCATTACTCGGCTTCGGCGACAATGTTTTCAGCATTGAGCCATTTTTTAACGGCACTGGCGAGCTCATCGGGATGAAATTTTGCGATAAAGTCATCAGCCCCTACTTTCTTAACCATCGCCTGATTAAATACGCCGCTTAGTGATGTATGCAATATAACACGAACATCGGCCAAATTCGGATCCGCTTTTATCTCAGCGGTTAATGTATAACCGTCCATGACAGGCATTTCCACGTCCGATACTAAAACGGGCACGTGCGGTTGTACATTACCATCCACTTCCTTGGCCTTTTCTTTTAGCCAATCCAGCGCCTCTTTACCATTTTTCTTTACTTCAAGTGGTATCTCAAGGGATTCAAGGGCGCGCTTTATTTGGCCACGTGCCACCGCTGAGTCGTCGGTGATTAAAATGGTAAGGTTTTCTTTCTCGACGGTAATCGGCTGATTCTTAACATCATCGCTCAATTCGGTGTTGACCGGCGTAATATCGGCAAGGATGCGCTCAACGTCAATAATTTCGACAAGCTTGTTTTCGATTTCAGTGACCGCGGTAAGGTAGGCATCGCGACCTGTGCCTTTCGGCGGTGGCATGATGTTTTCCCAATTAATATTGATAATGCGGTCAACGCCACCGACTAAAAAGCCCTGCACGGTACGATTGTACTCGGCAATAATAATAAACCGGTTTTCGATATCGGTAATCGCCGGCCCACCTGTCGCGAGACTTAAATCGATAATCGAGATCGCTTGACCACGGATGTGGGCAACACCACGAACCAGGCGATTGCGTCGTGGAATCGATGTCAGCTTCGGACACTGCAGCACTTCGCGTACTTTAAAGACGTTAATACCAAAGCGTTGCTGGCCACTAAGGCGGAACAGCAAAAGCTCCAGACGGTTCTGACCCACCATTTGGGTGCGTTGATTTACCGAGTCAAGGATGCTTGCCATGTTATCTCCTGTGTGCCGCTTATCGTTGCTGGCATGTTCTTTGCTAGCTTTATCACCAATAGTGTCATTAAAGGTGTAAATGTCAATTGATTGACGTCGTACTGGTTACCCCAAGGTAATCGGCCGATTGCACCCAAAACTTTAAGTGGAGTTAATATGATAATACGGCAAACCGCTATAATCAGTTCGATCTTTCTCATATTGACGTCAAGTTTAGCATTTTCAGCTGAACCTTCATCCTACAATTACAAGAAATTGCAGCAATTAGCCAATAACTTTGTTCAGCAACAAGTGACGCAGCCCGATAACGGGCGTGTTGAAGTGGTCGTAAATTCGCTCGATCCCCGCATGGCGCCCAAGGTGTGTGCTTCTGAGCCGAGCATTGGCTTTGCTAGAAATTCGGGGTTAGAAAGTTATACCACCGTCGAGATTCAGTGCACCAGTGGCACTCAGCCTTGGCGAACTTATGTACCGGTGCGGATTTATCAGTACCAAGAAGTCTGGTCTGCTGCGGTCCCGATGTCGCCAGGACACCTTATCAGTGAGCATGATTTACGTATTGCTGAAGTCGATATTAATCAAGTGCGTGCCAACATATTTACCGATAAGACGTTATTGGTTGGGGCGCGCGTAAAGCGGCGAATTTCTGCCGGTGACGCCATCGAGGCGCGCGATACCTGTCTTGTTTGCGAAGGAGAAAGCGTTACAATAGTGGCGCAGGATAAATCGTTGCGCATCACAGCATCCGGTAAAGCCTTAGGTGACGGGTTACAAGGCGAGTCAGTGGCGGTGCGAAATGTTCGTTCAAACAAGTCACTCGAAGCCGTCGTGACAGGCTTAAACGAAGTAACGGTTAATTTATAAACTTTTTTTACTAAAAGAATTAAAGTTATTTTTTCTGCGGCCGATTACAAAGCGAGAACTTATAACATGTGAGGCGAGCGATATGGCAATTAACATAAACAACAACGGTGTTAAGAATAATTCAATCGACACCAAGCAAACGCAACGTCAGACATCGACTGAGCAGTCGAGCAACAGCGGTGCAACAGCGAAAAGCGGTTCAGACTCAGTTTCACTGACCTCTGAAGCACAAAACCTTTCAGCATTGCAGGAAAAAGCAATGAACAGCAGCGGCATCGATCAAACTAAAGTGGATCGCATTAAGGCAGCTATCGAGAACGGTTCATACAAAGTCGACGTTGATCGTCTGGCTTCCAAACTTGCGCAGTTTGAAGGTGACTTGTTTGGTGGAGCGATCGACACAGATAAAGACGCTTAACGCGCGCTTAGGAATTTATGACGCCTATCACTGAAGTTCTCGAACAAATGTCGCAAGCACTGGAGCAACTGCAACAGTGCCAGCAACAAGAATTGACCGCTGTCGTTAACCGTCAGCATCAAAGTGTTGCTGAGTTAGCAGAGGTCAAAGCCAGCTTACTCAGCCAGCTCGCTGAGTTTGATAGCTTTCTTGCCGAGCACCCAGAGCGACAACAACTCAGCACCGATGAAGTGCTGAGTGAACGCGTCGCGCAACTGCGCTCTACTTTGGCTGAAGTCAAACGTCAGAGCGATGTCAACGAACACGTTGTGACACGCACACTCGCTAATATTGACCAATTGAAGCATGAAATTGTGCGACAAGCATCCCATGCCCGCGGCGATGCACTCACCTACAATGCCAAAGGCAAAATCCGCTAAACAGCACTAAAGATTTCATCATCCATGCCGTTAATGAGTTATCAGGTATAACTCATTTAGGCTTGAGGTCGATATGAAACGTGCAGCTCTAACCATATCTTTATTTTCTAGTTTGCTGATGCTCAGCGGGTGCAGCGCTGTCTACGATACTGTCTACGATCAACAACATGTCGAATGGGAAACCGAAACCCCGGAACATTTCCCGGTCTTAACGGCCACTGGCTTTGCGCCGATTGATGCGCAACCGGGCGAAACCAAGCAACATAAAGATCTAGCCGCCATGCGCGCCTCTAAACTCGCCGCTTATCGTGAATTGGCTGAGCAAGTCTATGGGCAACGCATCTCGGGTGGAACCTCAGTACAAAACTGGACCTTAGGCAACGATCAGTTTCAGGCTTCTGTAGATGGGGTTATTCGCGGTGCCGAAGTTGTTCGTACCTACACGGTGGGTGAATATTATGCGACCGAGCTGCGCCTCGATTTTGCCAAAGTGAATAACCTGTACGAAAGCACCAGCCGTAAACAGAAGATAAAGCGCGTCGTTTATTACTAACCAACACATGCTTGGTGGTCTGATTCTTGCTTAAGTATACGTAGAAGACCCCTTTGGTTGGCTGATGAAAGGTATAAACATGCTGCGTAAGTTGTTAATTGGTGTAATCGTCGGATTTATGACGCTGAGCATTCATGCTCGAGTAATCGAAGTCGAAGGCAGTGCCCGTATCGTCAACGGCGATACCCAAGCGGCACGCAGCCAAGCCATCGAAAATGCGCTACAACAAGCCCTGTTAATGACGGGCAGCTCTATTACTTCGGTCCAGTCTATCGTCAACGGTGTAGTCAACAACAATCAAACTCAGGTGTCCGCCACCGGCAATGTTGAGCGGGTTGATGTGTTGCGAGAAGAAATGCGCGACGGACGTTTATACGTGCTGATTCAAACAGAAATCTGGCAGCGCGAACAATCTTGCCGTGGCAGCCACTATAAAGCCGGTGTAACCATTGCCCCATTTGAGTTCTCTAATCGCGAACATGCCGCCTATGGACAAATCTGGACCCTAGGTAATATTTCGGCTCAGCATTTAGCGCGCGATATTGCTAGCCAAAGTGATCAATTATTCGTAACCCATACCTTGCGCCGTAACGCGGGTCTGCAAGCAGCGCTCGACAATCTTAACCTTAACGAAGTCGGTCGTATTGGTCGACAAATTGGTTATGCCAACGACAGTCAGTTCGTGATTCTGGGGATCTTCGATGATCTGTCAGTGACAGAACAAGGCTCATTTTTAGGTGTATTTGAACAACAACCCACTCGCCACTTTGCACTAACGCTCTATTTAATTGATGCAATGAATGGCGACTTGATCACCCGCGCACGAGTCGAAGGCGCAGAGCCCTGGACCTTTCCGCGTAATGCCCAAGTCGATGTAGCCACCACGACATTCTGGGATGCTCCGTTCGGTGTGGCGCTAGCGTCATCATTAGAAGAGCTCGCTTCGGGCATTCAAATGCAGGTTCAGTGTAAACCGGTGCGCGGTCGTGTGGTCTGGCATGATCGCCAGCAGGTACAAGTCAACTTGGGTGAGTCACATGGTGTTAAAGTGGGGGACAAACTTAAGATCGTACACCCAAGCAACTACGTGGACGACCAAGGTCACTTCCGTCAACGTTGGCAGGTCAGCCGTTTTACCGTCACCGTCGAACAAGTACAACCCGATAGCGCCGTCGCCTCTATTAACGGCCCTGATGTGCTAACCAACGTTCAGGTAAACGACTGGGTGGTTCCTGCAAGTGAGTCTGACACAACTGTTGCGCAGTAGTCACCGAGTGGCTGGAAAGCAACTTCCGGGTCTGGCATAATCCCCGCCACGATTCGGTTGTCCCCGTAGCTCAGCAGGATAGAGCAGCCGCCTCCTAAGCGGCAGGTCGCAGGTTCGACTCCTGCCGGGGACGCCAACGCACGTCCAACGACCTCAGCGGCGTGTTAAGAATTCAACTAATGGCGCAAAACGCATGGGCGTTGCCTCGAGAAACCCCTGCATCACATCAGTTTCAAGCTGCTGTACCATCGCTTTTTCGGCGACCGTCTCGACCCCTTCTGCAACGGTATTTAAGCCCAGTTCGTGCGCCATACCAATTATACCGCGCACGATTGCCTGATTAGCATTATTCGCATCAATTCCTCGAATAAAGCTACGATCGAGCTTTACATCACTGATAGGCATTTGTGTTAGGTAACGTAAGTTAGAGAAACCTGTACCAAAATCATCGAGCGCAATAGCTATCCCCATATCGGTGAGCTTATCGAGCGTAGCCACAGCGCTCTGCGCATTTCTCAACATCATTGACTCGGTAATCTCGAGCTTAATCTCTGAAGGCGTTATTTCAGTGTCGATAATCACTTTTTCCAGTTGCTCGACAAAATCACTGCGAGTGATATGAACCGTAGATACGTTGACTGACATACGAGCACCTTTAGCAAGCAACGGCTTGAGCTGCTTCCAATCGCGAAATGCTTGCCGCATGATCCAGTAACTCAGCGGAATGACTTGGCCCGAGCTTTCCAAGATAGGAATAAATTCTGCGGGCGATAAGTTTTCAATGTCCGGATGACGCCAACGAATAAGGGCCTCTAAGCCACATACAGTATTCGACGCTAAGCATATTTGCGGCTGATACACTAAATGAAACTGATCTTTGTCGATGCCTTTTTGCACCGAGTTCCGAATCGTCAACGCGCGGTTGAGCTCATCGTTAAAGGATTTATCAAACCATTGGAAGGTGTTTTTGCCTGCTCGCTTAGCCTCGAACATCGCAATATCGGCTTGCTGAATCATGACTTCCGCACGATTCATACGCTCTTTGCAATACGTCACCCCGGCGCTGGCAGTAATATAGATATCGGTACTTTCGATTTTATAAGGACGCGCGATATCATCAAGAATCCTTTGCGTTACTATCGCTGCGTCTTGACGCGCTTCTAACCCCGTCAGGATCATTAAAAACTCATCGCCACTAAGACGAGTCAGCGTATCCGAGTTCCGTAATTGGTTGCGAATACGCCCCGCGACGACTTGCAGTAGCTTGTCGCCCATTTCATGACCTAAACTATCATTAATCGCTTTAAAGCCGTCTAAGTCTAAAAAGACAACCGCAGTGAGCGTTTTCTCGCAACTCTCCGATAAGCAGTGCCGCTGCAGGCGTTTAATAAATTGGGTGCGGTTAGGTAACCCAGTTAACGGGTCATGTTGCGATAAAAATGGCAGATGCTCAGATTGGCTCAACTTCATGTTGAACGGGTGCAAGTAAATCAGATACTGTTGGCACTCATCATCGGTAACGCTGATGGCACAATAGTAAACAGGCTGTCCACTGCGCTCATCCACCTGAAAAGAGCTCGATAGGAATTCCTTTTCGTCTGATGGCAACTGAATTGCCAAGTGCTGACCTAAATGCGCATGGTCACCGAGTAATAGCTTGGCGCCCTGATTGGCATATGTGATTGCGCAATCGCGGTCAACAATGACAATCGCTATACGGCTTTTATCGAAGATTTCATAACGCGCACAGGTATATTCCATAGCCTAATCCTTTAGTTTCTAGCTCTGGTTCGCCAGGTGACTTCAATCCGTGTTCCGCGCTCACCCACCGGAAAAGCGCTAATAGCAGCTTGATGCCTGATCGCAATCAACGCACATTTAGCTAGTCCAATGCCGACGCCAGCCGTACTTAAATCATTACCCCGTTGAAAAGGCAGCATCGCTCTCTCGTCCAGTTCAGCATAAATGCCGATACCATTGTCTTCAACTATCAACCGACAATGGCCCATCTCCGTTACTTCAGTCACAACACTAATTTTGAGCGGTACACACGTATCACGAAACTTAATCGCATTTTCGACCAGTTCATACACTAGAGTCGTCGCTAACTTTGCGTCCACGAGCGCTGAATGCTGACAGTCATTGACGACTGAACCGCCAATACGCCTAAGCTCAAACGCGAACGCCTCTTCAGCGGACTCAATTAAGTTGCACCAACGAATATGTTGTAAATTAAGTTTAGCATTGATCAACGAGAGCCACTCTAAGCCCTGTGTTATATAGACCCGTTGATTTTTTAAACACTCGGCTACAGAATCAGGCATCTGACCGTGGCTTTCTTCTAACACCTTTGTAATCGAATGCCGCGTTGGCTCTAACGCACGATCGGCTAAACGCTGTGTGAATACGCCGACTAAGCGACTCAACTCGTGCTCAACTGACGTTTGTTGATTATCACTCAAACTCAGCAGGTGATATTGCGCGACGCGATGTTGGTGTACATTAAGTGTCTTACCAGCTTGAATCGGGTGTTCGATTTCAAGTGAAGCGGTCTCACGGTCGAGGATCGATGTCAGTGGTTCGATAAGCCAACGCGGTTTCTGAGAAGAAGCCGTTTTAAACAGCGTATCGAAATGCGTGTTATGCCATAAGTAGTTTCGTTGCCGATCAAAACAAATAATCGCTAACTGAAGCGGCTCGTAGAGCCGTTGTATTGTATGCAGAGGAACGTCCATGTTGGTTTTACCAAACCAACGCCTTGGACTCATACTTGCCATCTCTCAATCCTTGAGCACATCTTTCGTAATCCATTACGTTAGAAGTATCACGCTTACTAGCTGATTGACAAGCGTTTATTTGTCTTTAAACGGGAGCGCAAGTAGGGTCCAAAAAGGGGTATTGCGCTGCTCTTCGCGAAACTCACGCAAGCCAATATCGACGTTGTCGGAGCCCGCATGCGGTTGATCAGTGTAACTACCAAACAGCCAATCCCACCACACCACACTAAATCCATAGTTACTGTTAGTTTCACGCTTAACACTGCTATGGTGAATCCGATGCAGCTCTTGCGTGATCAACACTTTGCGAACGCCGGTCTCAAGCTTCGCAGGTAACTGCACGTTGCCATGATTAAACAACGAGCAGGCGTTTAAAATGATCTCAAAAATTATCACAGCCGCTGCGGGGGCGCCTAACATCAGAATAGTTGCGGCTTTAATAGCTAAACTTAAAATCATTTCGATTGGATGAAAACGCACGCCTGTGGTGACATCAAAGTCTGGGTCGGCATGATGAACGCGATGTAAACGCCATAACCAAGGCACTCGGTGGAATAAACGGTGCTGCCAGTAAAGCGCCAGATCCAATGCAATCATACTGACCATCACGGCGAGCCATAGCGGCAACTCAAATTGATTAAAGGCCCCCCAACCGTGTTCGGAGGCCCACAGGGCGATCCCCGTCAGCCCCAATGGAACAACTAAGCGCATTAACACGCTCGAGGTGACAATCAGGCCAAGATGACTGCGCCACCGATGCCAACGATTGACCCGTCCGCTGCGCTTAGGGCGTTTCGCCTCCCACACGAGCATGAGTGCTAAAACCGCCACAAAAATGCTTAATCGAATCCATGCTTCCATTGCTTTACTCGTGTGCCTTTAACGTATTGAACCCCGCCCAAATACGGGTCGCCGTCGTCACCCAACACACCGCACCAAATAGCCAAGCGATGATGCCAAAATGCTGAGGCAGTAAACACAACAAAACAAAAACCGCAAAGGTTTCAAACCCCTCAGCGAGTCCGCCCATGTAATACATCGACTTGTTCGGATAGTGAGGGTTATCCAGCCCCCGTTTTGACGCCTGCACGGCAAAGGCTAAAAAGCTGGTGCCGGTGCCAACGAAAGACAACATTAAGAAGAGCCCAGGTAACAGATGCTCGTGTGGACTATTTAAAATAAACCCAACCACCACCGCTTGATAGAAAATAAAGTCCAGTACGATATCTAAAAAGCCACCGGCATCGGTCGTTTGGGTGCGCCGAGCCACAGCTCCGTCTAGGCCGTCAGCAAGACGGTTCAACAAAACTGCCACAAGCGCCAGCTCAAACGCGCCCGCCATCAATAATGGTAGTGCGAGTACGCCGATAACAAAACCGACTAAAGTAATCTGATTAGCCGTCACAGCACGACGAACCAACAGACGCGCCGGCTTATCCAAAAGTCGCTGTAAAGGAGGTATGAGATAGCGATCAATCATAATAATACTGTTCTAAGTTCACGACTTTCCCCGGCGCATCAGCCGCATCGTGGGTGACTAAGATGGCGGGCATATTGGCGGCCATCAGTTTAGACCAGGTAAATTCACGTATGGTCGTCCTTAGTTTTACGTCGAGCGCTGAAAAGGGTTCATCCAGCAATAAACTTCGCGGCGCTGCCGCTAGGCTACGTAGCAATGCGATTCGAGCGCGCTGCCCACCGCTGAGCTGGTCAGGATAGGCTTTTGCGTAATGCGCTAAATCGACTGACTGCAATTGTTGCGCGACCCAGTCGTGTCGGTGCGCATGCCTTTTGGGTAGCGCAAAAAGCAAATTCTGAGCAACTGTCATATGAGGAAATAAATCGGCCTGCTGTGTGACCAAGCCAATTTGCCGCCGTTCAATAGGCCACTGCCCCAAGTCATTACCATCCAACGTCAGTTGGCCCTCGATAGTTACACCCGGCTGATCGACACCCAGTATCCACTGCAATAAGCTGGATTTACCTATACCACTCGCCCCAGTTAATGTGAGGACGTCTCCCGCCGCTACAAAGAGCTTAGGAATCACCAATTGATGGTGTTTAAACACCATAGTGAGATGATTAATTTCGAGCACGTGTCCCCCATAAAACCAACATAAATACGCTCCAAACACTCGCCCATTGTGCCAGCGCATAGACACTACCGAGCCGCCAGTCCCCTCCTGATGCTATGCTGACTGCTTCAGTCGTCAATGTGGGGTGTGTCACCGGTGCCAGCCATTGCGTGGGCAAATACTGAGCGACGCTGATTGAAAACGCCATCGCCCAAGCTAACGCTAATGGCCGCTTTAACATCGGGACTAACACTTTAAACCATGCCGCCCAAGGACCATAGCCCAAACTGCGCGCTTGCCAAAGCCACCGTCTGGGATAAGCGTGGTAAGCGCCGTGCAATGTTAAGTACGCATAAGGAAAACAAAACACAGTATGAGACCATAACAACCCAATAAATCCGTTATCGGGTCCGATGGTCTGCTGCCAGCTCAAAACCAAGACTAACTGTGGAATCATTAGCATGGTTAACCATCCACCATTCAGTGTGTGTTGCTGGCTTTGAGCTTGCACTTCCAGTAACGCGATGGCTGACAGCCAAGCCAGCGTGGCGCTGAGCGCGGCAAGTATCCAGGTGTTGTATAGCAAAGGTGCAATATAAGGCCACTCCGTTAACCAGCGCGACCATTGCCAGCCTTGCGGCCATAGTGACGGATAAAACCACGACTGCTGACCTGACTGAAGTAACAAGCTGATAAAAATACTCATCGCTAACAGGGCCCAAAACCAAGGCGTAGTCGCACGTTTGACGCTGCTTTTAGCAGCGCATGCGCGCTTTCCCGTCAAAGCAAGGTACCCGAGCCATCGTTGCAATACCCACTCTAGCCCGCGCAGTAACAGTACACTGACGAAAGCGATAACGACTAAAAACAACGAGCCCCAACTGACCAGTCCCTGCGTATTATTAGTGAACTGCCAATTAAGTTGATAAACCTCATGAGCAAGGAGTGCAGGCGCATTGGGTCCGACAAGTAACGGAATATCGACCACAGAAACCGTGTAAATGGCAATGATGTAAAGCGGCAAACGAATTCGTTTAAGTAACGCCGGTACGACAATTAACCACCAAAATCTGCGGTGACTATAGCCTAACGCCTGTGCTTGCTGTTGCCAGGGTTGAATCGGCATCTGTTGAACATTCGCCTGCGCCATTAATAATAAAAATGGCAACTCCTTGAGTACGAGCACAACCATCAGGGTAAAGGTACTCTTACCGCTGAGCGCACTGGACTGTATGGGTCCTTGCCACATGGGTAATAACCCATCAACCAAGCGTACTAGCCAACCCGAAGGACTCACCAGCCACAACAAGCCAATGGCAAAGGCGACGTGGGGCACGGCAATAAAACTAGCCCAAGTCGCATTAAGGTGCCTCCCCCGTGCGCCAGCAAGAGCCGCAAGCAGCACTAAGGCGCTGGTGGTTAATGTCACCGATAGAGTTAGCCATGCACTATTACCTAACGCGCTGAGCGCGCCAACCAACGATCCTCCAAACGGTGTCGTTGAATTGTGCCAAACGACAACCCCAAGCGGTATTATCAGCCACAACAGTGCTATCGCCGTGCGCACCAAACGGTGCATCGCTAACGGGGGTAACGTTGTTGCCATTGTTGCTCAAGGTAGGCTTGCCAGCTGACATGAAACTCAGCCGCGACTGGCAGCATCGCCGGCATATCGGGTAGCGTGATATCCAATACCGTCGGATCGCCCCAGCCCGATAGGTCGGCTTTTTTACGTTGCGCAGCCTCAGATAAGAAGAACTTAACAACCTGCTTCGCGGCTTGAGGATGACCACTGCTATTTGGAACCGCTAAATAATGACTATTACTAATCGCTGCCGAACCCAAGGTAACTCGTTTGGTGTCCGGCGGCACTCGTCCCTGATTGACGAGCGTTTTAACCTCATTAGGATTAAACGACGGCGCGACATCAAGTTGCTTGTTAGCAAACCAATTAAGTTGCTGAGCAGCGCTGGATGGGTAGTTCTCGCCCCCCTGCCATAATAACGGCTGTAACTCATCTAAATAGGCCCATAACGGCGCTGTTAGTTTTTCAGCGTCGACCGCATCGACTGGTTTGCGAAATGCCTCATCTTGCTCAGAAAGCGACAGCAATAATGATTTTAAAAACGTGGTGCCATGAAACTCCGGCGGTTTCGGATACGCAATACGACCGGGATGCTCGGCAGCATACTCCAGTAATTCAGCTGCACTGATGTGATCAGCTGCAAAGCATGTTGCACAGGTTAACAGGTAAAACTGCCCAACGCCCCACGGTACTTCAAGGTCAGCGACCGCTTCACCAAAGTCGTTTTGCCAACTCAGTTGATCATTCAATCTATCTTTAATATTCAGTTCGGTGAGTATCGACATCAAGCGGTCAGCCTCTTTCAACGCATGAAAGTTCTCGCCATTAATCCATATTAAATCGGCGTTGCTCTGACCATCAACCAGTTGCTTAACCACCTCAGCGATATCAGCCACCTTCACGTGTTGTAACTGAATACCTTGCGGTCGCAGTTCCTTGGCGGCCCAGCGAATGTAATCATTAACGGCGGGATTACCGCCCCACGCATAAAAATAAACGGGCGTCGGCTTACCTTGTGCCGAACTGTTTGTCGGAAAGCCCATTATTGATATCGCGGTCAGTAGTAAAAACACATATTTCATGAACGTAACCATCGGTGTAGTTTCTCAACCCACTGTAACAGTTTTTCGGGCGCATGCGCGCGCTTCCACTCGCCCGCTGCATACTTGTTCGCCTCAGCCAACGTGGGGTAACTATGAATGGTTCCAAGAATTTTATTCAGTCCGATACCATGCTTCATTGCTAAGACAAACTCGGCCAGTAACTCCCCTGCCTGCGGACCGACAATATTAACCCCTAAGATCGTGTCTTTACCCGGCTCAGTCAGCACTTTTACACGTCCGTTGGCATTGCCATCGGCTATGGCGCGATCCAGCTCGGCAATGTCATAGCATGTGGTTTCATAATCAACCTGCTGTGCCTTTGCTTGCTGTTCTGTCAAACCCACATTGGCGACTTGCGGTGAGGTATA
>MDTG01298763.1_pt1 | contig 23086 bp, 22 predicted proteins | sample 811421 | NCBI WGS metagenome assembly MDTG01 (sample SAMN05326645, study PRJNA326480) | marine metagenome | isolation source: seawater | place: Pacific Ocean: South East | collected 2011
CATAATTTTTAAGTAATCACCACAATTTAATTAATTTAATGCAAATGCAAATGCAAATGCAAATGCAAATGCAAATGCACTTACATCATAGTTATTAACATTAATTTAAAAAATTAAATTATTTTAAATATTATCAGATATCAATAAATTTGATCTAAAGTATAAAAAAGTGGAAAAACATTTAATTACGTTAAATTACGTTAGTATCAAATTTTTAAATACATACATTTAAAAGCTTTTTAGGGAATATAAGCTCTTTTAAAGTATTTTATTGAATTTTTTGAGACTGAAATAAAATTACAAGTTAATTATGAATAGCAGTAAAAATTTAGTGGAGTAATTTGTGTTTATAAAAAAACCGAGTGATATTAAGCCTTCTGAAATTACAAGTGAAACAAATTATTTAAATAGACGTAATTTTATTAAAGCTAGCTCAATAGCTGGAAGCTCAATTATTGCAAAATCCACTTTTGGAGCAGTTATACCTGAATTTCAAACAACATCACTTACAGGTATTAATGAAAGCCAATTCAGCACATCTGAAAATCCAAATACTTTTGAAGATATCTCAACTTATAACAATTTTTATGAATTTGGGACTCAAAAAAGTGATCCTTCTATGAAAGCAAAAGATTTCAAACCAAGGCCTTGGAAGATAAAAGTATCAGGTCATGCGGAAAAAATTGGGGTAATTGATTTCGATGAATTTATGAAGCCATTTGATCTTGAAGAAAGAATATATCGTATGAGGTGTGTTGAAGCTTGGTCGATGGTTATCCCTTGGGTTGGCATCTCTCTTGCAAAAGTTATTAATCATTTTCAGCCAACTTCAAAAGCAAAATATATTGCATTTGAAACACTAAAAGATTCCAAACAAATGCCCGGTCAAAAAAGTTGGGTACTAGATTGGCCTTACAGAGAGGGCCTTACTATCGAAGAAGCAACAAATCCTCTAACAATTTTAGCAATTGGTATTTATGGAAAGATTATTCCAAATCAAAACGGTGCGCCAATAAGACTAGTAGTGCCATGGAAATATGGTTTCAAAAGTATAAAAAGCATTGTTAGTATCAAATTTATGTCGAGCAAACCAAAGACAAGTTGGAACGTGGCGAACCCAAAAGAGTATGGCTTCTTTGCGAATGTAAATCCAAATGTTGATCATCCACGCTGGAGTCAATCGTTAGAACGAAGAATTGGAAGTGGAATCTTTGCAAAAAAACAAAAAACAAAAATGTTCAATGGATATGGAGAGCATGTTGCTCACCTTTACAAAGACCTTGACCTTTATCGAAATTTTTAAATATTTGTGAAAAAATTAAATCAAATTCAATCTTTTTGGAAGCCTCTGATATTTTTTATTTGCTTATCACCATTCCTATTAATTTTGAGCAATACCTTTGGATTATTCGGCAATCTTGGTGTAAACCAAGTTGAAACCTTATTAGATTATTTTGGTAACTGGGCTTTACGTTTTATTATAATTGCTTTATCAATTACCCCAATCAGACAAATAACCAAATGGAACTCGGTATCCCGCTTTAGACGTATGATTGGCTTATTTGCCTTCTTTTATGCACTTATGCATTTTTTCATATGGGTTACACTCGAAAAAGAATTTCGTTTAAATAAAATTTTAGAAGATTTTTTTGAAAGGCCTTTCATCGCACTGGGTTTTATGTCTCTGTTTTTGCTAACCGCATTAGCATTAACATCTTTTATAAAAATACGTCTATATATGAAAGAATATTGGCAACCCCTCCATAATATGGTCTATGTGATTGGTATTCTTAGTATCTGGCATTATTGGTGGCAAGTTAAAAAAGATATTACTGAGCCAATTATTTATGCAACTATTTTAACTTTTCTGCTTATAATTCGTATTATTTATAAACGAAGAAACGTAAATTAAAAACGTCATAATAATTTAAAGATCTTCTAGAATTTTAACTAAACACCAAACTTCTTTCATAAAAAATATTGAAACTACAAACAAAAATTTATTATATTCTTTTAAGAGCCTTATCAAGAGCCTCAATTAAGTCTTCAACATCCTCAAGTCCTACAGATACACGAACCAAACCATCGAGTATTCCAACTCGTATTCGTTCAGCCTCATCAACAGCCGCGTGCGTCATAGTTACTGGATGTGTAATAAGAGACTCCACTGAACCAAGATTTTCTGCAAGACTAAAAACATCGATATTATCCATAAGTTTTTTGCCAGCTTTTAATCCACCCTTTAAATCAAACCATAGCATCGCTCCATAACCTGTGGATTGACTGCTTGCTAATTCATATTGGGGAAATGACTTTAAACCCGGGTATCGTACTTGATCTACTTTTTCATGGCCTTCTAAATATTCTGCAATTGCTATGGCATTTGCAGACTGAGCATCCAACCTCAATGACATCGTCTTGCATCCCTGCAAGGTTAGCCAAGCAACTTGCGGTGACATAATGCTACCTGTACTACTTTGTATAAAACGTACCTTATCTGCGTGATCTTGGGTTGCACAAACAACAGCTCCTCCAACTGTCGCATTATGTCCATCCATATATTTCGTTGTACTATATACTGACATATCCGCACCAAGCTCTAATGGTCTCTGAAAATATGGTGTCAAATACGTATTATCTACAACATGCATAATTCCCGTTTTTTTAGCAATCCGTGAAACACCAGCAATATCAGTGCATTTCATAGTGGGGTTAGCAGGAGTTTCTGTTAATATTAAAGTTGTATTATCTTTAATGGCATCTGAAACCGCAGACAGATCTGAACTATCTACAAAAGTAAATTCAACATTGAAGCGACTTAAAATTTTTGTACATAAACGATATGTTCCACCATACGCTACATCAGATATAATGGCGTGATCACCAGCATTAAGAAATGCAAGCATCACACCCTGTATGGCTGCCATACCCGTTCCAAAACAAATTGAGTCTTCAGCATCCTCTAATTCTGTCATTTTTAATTCAAGCGCACGAACCGTTGGATTATTTGAGCGTGAATAGGAGTAACCTTTTGAAAGATATTCATCAACTGAATCCTGCACATATGTTGTGGTCTGATATATCGGTGTCAAAATTGATCCAGTAAGTGGATCAGGTGTTACGCCTGCGTGAATCTGCTTAGTTTTAAAACCCATTTGCTTTTCCTTCTAACTTAAAGGGTGTTAATTAATTTTTTTAATTGCATCAATTTTTAAAATAATAAGGTCTGAAAATATTTATTCAATATGAAAATATTTACTTATTTCAAGCCAAGAGGATCATCAGGATTAACACCTTCCATGAATTGTAAATGTCGATCAAGATTAGTGAATTGATAAACTAAGCCTAACCAATTATTGACTATCGCTTTGCCAGTATCACCCCATGTATTATGAACTAAAAGCTCTAACTCAGACTCTGGAAAAGAAGGCATTGTTGTTCCTAATGATTTCGCCAAATTTACAGCTTCCAAGAATTGGGTAATTATCTCTTCTGCTTCTGATGTGAAGTAGTTACGTGGCAATGATGGCTCTGTATCTCGAATATTATCAATAAATCTCAGTGCTTCACGTTTATATTCTTTCAATAAACTTACGGCATTGTATTCTGGATGCCCCTGGAAATAGACAACACGAAATTGATCTGGACTCACCGCAAGATGTACACCTGCACTCTCACTTTCAGCAAGAACTTTTATACCAACTTCTTCTAATTGAGATTTACTTACATCATTATAACGAGAATGAGGCGCATCAAAATGAGTATTAATTTCCCAAGTTAAAGGATGTTTTGGATCTGTAATCTTGTGACTATAAACCCCCCATTTCTTTCTTGGTAAACGCTGTCTACTAATATTGTATCTTGACTTTACTAATGCATGAGTCGCAAGGCATGAGCATAGTATTGAAGCAACATTATCTGAAGCCCAATCAATTACTTTTATTAAAGGGTCCCAAAATGCTTCCTCCTCGAGAATTGGATTTGCTGGATTAGCGCCAGTAATAATAAGAGCATCTAATCCTTGGTCACAGAGATCTGAAAAATTGAAATAATATTTTTCAATGTGTTTCATTGCGGCAGAATCACGGTCCATTTCGGGAATAGTAAATGGATAGATATAGAATTGAGCAATTTGATTGCTTGCGCCAATAAGGCGAACGAACTGATGTTCAGTCGCAACTAATGCTGCATCTGGCATTATATTTAAAAACCCAATATGTAACTCTCTTATGTCCTGCCGCTTAGCTCTCTCAGCCGACAATACATTTTGACCTCGATCTTGGAGACGCTTAAATGCTGGTAAATTATTATGTGCTACAAGTGGCATGAAACTAATTATTCCTCAATTTTCTTTCAATAACGATATTTTTATTGCGGATTCTTTCTAAAATCAAAATTAACTTAATAAAAAGTTTGAAATAAATCTAATATTATTAAAAAAAAACCCGACATATCATGCCGGGCTTTCTCATTATCATCGGATAGCTAAGAGTCCTACATCATGCCGCCCATGCCACCCATGCCTCCCATGCCGCCCATGCCGCCCATGTCTGGCATACCGCCACCAGGAGCAGCTGCATCATCTTGTGGTGCATCAGCAACCATTGCTTCAGTTGTGAGAAGCAACCCAGATACAGAAGCAGCATTTTGCAATGCATATCGAGAAACCTTAGTCGGATCTAAGATCCCGGCATCAATCATGTCTCCATACTCACCAGATGCCGCGTTGTAACCATAATTCCCATCACCTTCAGCAACAGCATTCAAAACAACGCTAGCATCGCCTCCAGCATTACGAACAATTTGCCGTAGTGGCTCTTCAACAGCACGTTTTAAGATAGCAATACCAACGTTTTGATCGTCATTATCACCTTTTACTTTAGTTATTTGACTAACAGCACGAATGAAGGCCACTCCACCGCCAGGTACAACACCCTCTTCTACGGCGGCACGTGTAGCATGCAATGCATCCTCAACACGAGCTTTCTTTTCTTTCATCTCTATTTCAGTGGCAGCACCGACCTTAATAACAGCCACCCCGCCAGATAATTTGGCTACCCGCTCTTGAAGCTTTTCTTTATCGTAGTCTGATGAAGACTCTTCAATTTCAGTGTTTATCTGCTCAACGCGGCTCTTTATGTCATCTACCTTGCCAGCGCCATCAATAACTGTAGTCGCTTCTTTAGTAATTTGAACCTTTTTTGCTTCACCAAGATCTTCAAGAGTTGTCTTTTCAAGCGATAAACCTACTTCTTCTGAAATAACCTGTCCGCCAGTCAGAACAGCGATATCCTGAAGCATAGCTTTACGACGATCACCAAAGCCAGGCGCCTTGACAGCAGCTACTTTAACAATCCCTCGAATATTATTAACAACAAGTGTTGCAAGAGCCTCACCTTCTACATCTTCAGCAATAATGAGAAGAGGTCGGCCAGCCTTTGCTACACTTTCAAGAACCGGCAATAGATCTCTGATGTTAGAAATCTTTTTGTCATATAAAAGTATTAGTGGATTATCATGACCAACTTGCTGACTGTTAGCATCATTAATAAAGTAAGGAGATAAGTAACCACGGTCAAATTGCATGCCCTCAACAACATCAAGTTCATTGGCAAGTCCAGAACCTTCCTCAACAGTAATTACACCTTCCTTTCCAACCTTATCCATAGCATTTGAAATGATGTCACCAATTTCAGGATCTGAATTTGCTGAAATACTTCCCACTTGAGCAATTGCTTTATCATCCTCACAAGGCTCAGATAATTTTTTAAGCTCTGCAACCATTGCAGATGAAGCTTTATCAATACCGCGCTTTAGGTCCATTGGATTCATGCCGGCAGCAACTGATTTTAAACCCTCGCGAAGAATTGCTTGTGCGAGCACAGTAGCGGTAGTTGTTCCATCTCCTGCAATATCAGATGTTTGAGATGCGACTTCCTTCACCATCTGTGCACCCATATTTTCAAATTTGTCATCGAGTTCAATTTCTTTAGCGACCGAAACACCATCTTTTGTGACAGTCGGTGCGCCAAAGCTTTTATCGAGTACAACATTGCGGCCTTTTGGACCAAGAGTCACTTTTACCGCATTTGCGAGAACATTCACGCCAGTAAACATTTTCTGCCGTGCATCATCGCCAAAACGTACTTCTTTAGCAGCCATCTTTAAATTCCTTAATAATTAAGATTCAATTACTGCCATGATGTCATCTTCTTTCATCACGAGCAGCTCTCCCCCATCAACTTTAACCTCTGTACCAGCATATTTGCCGAAGAGGACCTGGTCACCAACTTTGATATCGAGAGCACGAATATCGCCATTCTCGAGTATCTTGCCATTACCTGCAGCTACAACTTCGCCTTTGATAGGTTTTTCTGTTGCGGCATCAGGAATAACAATTCCGCCGGGTGATGTGCGCTCTTCTTCCATGCGCTTGACTATTACCCGATCATGAAGCGGACGCATCTTCATGGTGCATTTCTCCTGTATATTATTGATTAATAACCCACTTGTTTCGATTTTTATAACCAGCACTACTTAGCACTCGGTAACGAAGAGTGCTAATCATATGCTCACAATTAAGGATTTCAAGTATATTTTTCAAACTATGCGAAAATATATATATATCAATCGGTGAAAAATGATTAAATGAACCTAATAATTAATATAGTAAGTTCATCTAAAACATTGCCAAAAATTGCATGAATTTTTTAAATAAAAAAATTTTTACATCTTTAAGTTTAATATTTCTAGTATTAACGTTCGTTGACATTCAAGCTGCCTCTTCTTCAGAAGGAAGCTTTAATTCCCTTGACACAAATGAAAAGCTCACCTCAAGAAATAATAGTTTCTCTAATCTTTCAGTGATATCAAATAATGATACCTTACCTTCAGATGAGGCATTTATTCCCAATGCTTTTGCTATTGATAGCAGCACTATAAAATTTAGCATTCGCCCCTTACAAGGTTATTACTTATATAAAAGTAGAATTTCTATTGATGCGTTAAATGAAAATGTAAAAATAGGAGAATTAATTTTACCTAAAGGTAAAACTAAAATTGATGAGTGGTTGGGCGAGCAAGAGGTTTATTTTGATGAGGTCTTTGGCAGTGCTTATATTTCTCGAGCAACGCCTGAAGCAATGGAACTAAAAATTAATCTTAATTATCAAGGTTGCAAAATTGATGGCATTTGTTACATGCCAGAGACAAAAATGCTAACTATTAACGTCCCGTCACCAGCTTCTGACATTAATGAAACTTTCTCTGAACAAGCAAAACTTGCGCAAATTATTAAAAATTCAAATATCTTGATTTCAATTGGATTATTTTTCCTTGCCGGTCTGGGTTTAGCATTGACTCCTTGCGTACTTCCCATGGTACCTATTTTATCAGGCATAATTGCAGGTGAAGGTAAAGATACTAGTGCTTTGCGTGGATTTATTTTAGCTTTAAGTTATGTCTTAGGTTTAGCATTGGTTTACACAGGGGCCGGAATCATTACTGCCGCTTTAGGGCTTCAAATGCAGGCTATATTCAATCAGCCTTGGATATTAATTTTATTTGCTATTTTATTTGTTGTGCTCGCACTTGGAATGTTTGGTTATTTCAATCTTCAAATGCCCAGCAGTATTCAAAATAGATTATCAAAAATTAGTGGCAGTCAAAAAAGTGGAACTTTAATTGGCTCATTTATCATGGGCGCTCTATCTTCGTTAATTGTGACTGCTTGTGTCACTCCCGCACTAATTGCAGCATTAACTGTTATCGCTCAAACAGGTGATGTATTAAGAGGTGGAATATCTTTATTTTTTATGAGTTTAGGAATGGGGGTACCGCTACTTATAGTTGGAGCTACCCAAGGAAAATTACTACCAAAAACAGGCCACTGGATGAATTTAGTCAAAAATATATTTGGCTTTATGATGGTTGGGTTGGCAATCTGGACATTATCAAAAATTTTATCTGAGTCTATAGTTATGATGCTTTGGTCATTACTTGCCCTTGTAATTGGCGTCTCAATGGGTGGTTTAACACTATTTAAAACTGATTCGAATCGATTAAAAAAGTTTGGAAAAGGTTTTGGATTTCTTATAATAATTTACAGTCTTTTCTTATTGGTAGGCTCCATTAATGGTAGCGATTACTCATACAAACCTCTAAACAATTCAGTTTTAAATGAAAAAAATAGATCTGAAAGATATGTTAATGAACTTCCATTTCAGACAATTAAGTCAGTTGATGATTTAGATCGGGAAATTGAAGCTGCTTCTGCTCTTGGTAAGAGTGTTTTGTTAGATTTTTATGCTGATTGGTGTGTATCTTGCATCGAAATGGAAAAATACACGTTTTCAAACATAGAAGTACAAGCTATTTTATCGAATACAGTTTGGTTGCAAGCCGATGTGACCAATAATGACAAGGTTGATAAATTACTTCTTAAACGCTTTGGTGTTTTTGGTCCACCAACAATTATTTTCTTTGATGCAAATGGAATACAGCGGCGTGGTTACGAAATTGTTGGTTACATGGAAGCTGATACTTTTGCCTTGCATGTACAAAAAGCACTTTCTATTACGGATATTTAATCTTATAAATAATATATGGATTCTAATGTGTCGCGAACTTCAATAGCATTAAAAATTTTTATCGTAATTTTTTTATTTGGAATAATCTTTTATGCATCAAAATTTTTAAATAAAGAGTCTACGTTAATAGAAAAAACTCAGCCTTTGAAAGTTGTTTCAAACTTGGAATTTACACTTCAAGACCTAAATGGAATCGAAAATAGTTTTTCAAATTGGCATGGAAAACACCGTATTGTAAATTTTTGGGCGACATGGTGTGCTCCATGCCGAAGAGAAATCCCTCTTTTAAAGAGTTTTCAAAAAGAATTTGGAAATAAAAATGGATATCAAGTTATTGGGGTAGCGGTAGATTTTCTTGAGCCAGTAAAAGATTATGCAAAAGACATAGAATTTAACTACCCTATACTTATTGGTGAAAAAGATGCAATTGAAGTAGCTGAATTATCAGGACTTGAATTCATTGGTTTACCGTTCACAATGTTTGTTACTTCCGATGGTCAATTACTCAGTTCTTTTATTGGTGAAATTCATCAATCTCATCTCGATGCTTTCACCAAAGCAACTGCTCTTCTTGATCGTAACGAATTATCTATCTCAGAAGCTCGCTCTATTTTAAATAAACTATAAAATATAAAAAACTATAGTAAATTCTGCGAAAATAGTTAAAATTGTAGCTATCTTCAGTTATTAGGAAGTGAACCCAAAATGTCAACTTTATTACTTTTAAATGGTCCAAACCTTAATTTACTTGGCTCGCGTGAACCTAATGTATATGGCTCCACTAGGCTTGAAGATATTGAAAAACAATGTATTGCTCTCACAAAACAGCTTGGGCATGAGTTAAATTGTTTTCAAAGTAATGCTGAACATGAGCTCATTGATAAGGTCCAACAAGCTGTGGCTAGTGACACTAAGTACATTATCCTAAATCCTGGTGGATTTACGCACACGAGTGTTGCCTTGCGGGATGCTTTATTAGCTGTAGAAATTCCGTTTACTGAGATCCATCTTAGCAATACATTTACTCGTGAAGAATTTCGTCATAAAAGTTATTTTAGTAACATCGCAAAAAATTGTCTCTTTGGTTTTGGAGCTTACGGTTATGAGTTAGCCTTGAGGGCGGCTTGCCAAAGTATTGATATAGATTAAGGAAAATAATGGACATAAGAAAAGTAAAAAAACTTATAGAATTAATCGAAGAGTCTGGAGTTGCTGAGATAGAAATTACTGAAGGTGAAGAATCCGTGCGTATAAGCAGACATGCAACTGAAGTTAAAAATTTAGTGCCTTCACAGATTGCAGTTGCAACACCTGCAGCTGAAACTGCCAATGCTCCAGCTCCACCAAGTGTTGCTTCAGATGATAATGAAACTCACTTTGAAGTTGCTTCCCCTATGGTGGGTACTTTCTATTCTGCATCGTCTCCTGACTCTGAACCCTTTGTTAAAGTTGGCGATCATGTTAAGACTGGTGACACGCTTTGCATTATTGAGGCTATGAAAATGATGAATCCTATAGAATCTGATGTGTCAGGAACAATCAAATCTATTCGAATTAAAAATGGTGAGCCAGTCGAATTTGGCCAAACCATAATTATCATCGATCAACATGAAAACAACTAAACGATAAAATAAGAATATGCTCGAGAAAATTGTAATAGCCAATCGTGGCGAAATTGCTCTACGTATTTTGCGCGCTTGCCGCGAAATGGGTATCAAAACTGTAGCAGTTCATTCACAAGCAGACAATAATCTTAAGCATGTATTGCTTGCTGATGAGACTGTTTGTATTGGACCTGCGCAATCAATCGATAGCTACTTAAATATGCCTGCAATTATCAGTGCCGCTGAAGTCACAGATGCTACAGGAATACATCCAGGTTATGGCTTTCTATCAGAAAATGCTGATTTTGCTGAACGAGTTGAGTCGAGTGGGTTCACATTTATTGGTCCAAAAGCAGATGCGATTAGATTAATGGGCGATAAAGTATCAGCAATTGCAGCAATGAAAAAAGCCGGTGTTCCATGTGTTCCAGGATCAGATGGTGAACTTACTGATAATGCAGATGAAAATATACGCATTGCTAGAGAAATAGGATACCCAATTATAATTAAAGCATCTGGCGGTGGTGGTGGTCGTGGCATGAGAGTGGTTCATGCTGAAGCAGCCCTTTTATCAGCAATATCACTTACTAAAAGTGAGGCTCGTGCAGCATTTAATAATGATTCAGTTTATATGGAAAAATTTCTTGAAACTCCAAGACATATTGAATTTCAAGTTTTAATGGATACACATGGTAATGTTATTCACCTGGGAGAGCGTGATTGTTCTATGCAACGTCGTCATCAAAAAGTTATAGAAGAAGCACCTGCGCCTGGCATAAGCGAGAAACAACGAAATCGTATTGGTGAAAGATGTGCACAAGCGTGTAAAGATATTGGCTACCGCAGCGCTGGAACTTTTGAATTTCTATATGAAAATAACGAATTTTATTTTATTGAAATGAATACTCGCCTTCAAGTTGAGCATCCTGTAACGGAAATGATTACTGGTATCGATATTGTGCGTGAACAGCTTCGAATCGCTAGTGGAGAAAAGCTTAGTTACTCACAAAAAGATGTAAACTTTAATGGGCATGCCATAGAGTGCCGCATTAATGCAGAAGACCCCAAAAATTTTATGCCCTCACCTGGCTTAGTTACATTTATGCACAGCCCAGGTGGGCCTGGAATACGTATGGAAAGTCATTTATACAGTGGTTATAAGGTACCACCTTACTATGATTCAATGATTGGAAAACTTGTTGCACATGGCGAAACTAGAGATGCAGCATTTGCTAGGATAAAGAATGCCTTAAGTGAAATAGTCATTGAAGGAATTAAAACTAATGTACCTTTACATCAAGAAATATTTCAACATGCAGCATTTCAATCGGGTGCTCTAGATATCCATTATCTTGAAAAGCGACTTGGTTTGAGCTAGGTACGGAATTTCAATCTAATGCCCTGGTGTAAATTTACAATGAACCTTGGCAGATTCAATGCTGAAATAATTGAAGAAATTTTTAAAGATTTTGATGTATGCTCAATAACTTATGGTGATGCTGGTGACAATCCAATATTTGAACCAGAATTAGGTAAAACAATATTGTGGAAGGAATCAACAATCGCAGGAATCTTTTCTGATAATGTAAATCTTCCAAAACTTAAAGATACACTTATCAATGAATTACGTTTATCTACATTGATTAATTATGAAGTTGAAATACTTAAAGATTGTATATGGGAGCGAGAGTGGCTAAAAGATTTTAGCCCTATGAAATTTGGTAAGCGGCTTTGGATATACCCAACAGAACATAAAACTCCAAAAGATAATAGAATTATTATACGTCTAGATCCTGGGCTAGCATTTGGTACAGGAACTCATGCAACAACTGCCTTATGTCTTGAATGGATAGACTCCTTAATGCTTGACGGTAAAACTATGCTTGATTTTGGTTGTGGATCAGGAATTTTAGGCATTGCAGCACTTAAATTAGGTAGTTCATCTGTAACTGCTTTTGACATTGATCCACAAGCAATCATAGCAACACAACAAAACGCCATTAATAACCAAGTTATAAAAAAAATAAACGTTCTTGAGAACCTAAATGAAATTAATGATAAATTTGATTTCATTGTCGCAAATATTCTAGCTGAACCACTCATCAAATTTGCACCATCTATTGTAGCGCTGCTCAAACATCATGGAATGCTCGCTTTATCTGGTGTCTTATCTGAACAGATAAATGAAGTTAAATTAGCTTTTGAAAGCTGCATTGAATTTGATTCTTCAATTTTAAGAAACCAGGATGGTCAAACATGGTCAATTGTGTTGGGGAAAAAGATTAATTGAAAAATTTTAAATGAAATTAAAACCCATAATGATAGGTCCATATACGATTAAAAATCCTATTGTTTTAGCACCGATGGCTGGTATAACTGACGCTCCATTTAGAAAAATTTGTAGGCGTTTTGGTGCTGGAATGACTACATCTGAAATGACTACGGCAAATATCAGTCTTTGGCAGACCCCAAAATCCCAATTTCGTCTTGATTTAGATATGGATTCTGAACCTATTGCCGTTCAGATAGCTGGATCAGAACCCGAGAGACTAGCTATAGCTGCTGCAGCTTGTGTTTCGCGAGGTGCACAAATTATTGATGTAAATATGGGTTGTCCAGCAAAAAAGGTATGTAAAAAATATGCAGGCTCAGCCTTACTCAAAGATGAAAAATTAGTTAGATCTATTTTAACTAAAGTGGTCAAATCAGTTCGGGTTCCAATTACTTTAAAAATCAGAACGGGCTGGGACACAAAAAATCGTAATGCAATTAATATTGCAAAAATAGCTGAAGATGCTGGCGTATCTTCACTTGCTATTCATGGTAGAACTCGCGCATGTCGTTTCAAAGGTGAAGCAGAATTTGAAACTATTGCGCAAGTCAAAGAAGCCGTGGGAATACCTGTCATCGCAAATGGAGATATAACATCCATTGAGAAGTCGCTTGAAGTATTAAGCGCAACGAATTGCGATGGCTTAATGATTGGGCGTGGCGCACAGGGTCGGCCTTGGATTTTTCGCGAGCTACTTCAACTTGTTAACCCTAATGAGAAAAAACCGCGACTGGATAAAATTGAATTGCGTGATATTATGCTTGACCACTTGAAAGAACTGCATCAGTTCTATGGAGAAGTGAATGGAGTTCGAGTGGCTCGAAAGCACCTGACCTGGTATTGCTATAGCTTAGAAGATGCAGATGAATTTCGATTTCAGGTAGTACGTGCAAAAAATGCTTTGGAACAAATTAAGTTAATAAAAAACTTCTTTGAGAGAAGTCAAAATTTTGCTTTGAAAGACTAATTGTTCCAATTGGGGGATAAATATTTAATCTCATTGTGAAATGAGGTATGCACTCAGGATTAGATAATTGTGGTAAATAAAAATCAAAAAGATTCGCTTGTATCCAAGAAGAGTAGAAAGCCGCTCTGCAAGCATACTGAAGATGCTCTGGATCAATACTTCACTTCCCTTAACGGAGATCGCCCAGGTGATCTATATGACCTTGTTATTGGAGAAGTAGAACGACCTTTGTTTAAAGTTGTGATGAATTATACGCAAGGAAACCAGAGTCAAGCAGCTGGTATTTTGGGCTTGAATAGGGGTACATTGCGAAAAAAACTTAAAACTTATTCTCTAATTCAAGAATAGTCCTTATTGGATCTTCTTGCTTAATTTTTAGGTAATTTAATGTTTAATATTCGACGAGCGCTTATCAGTGTTTCTGATAAACGTGGTGTAGTTCCATTAGCGAAAAAACTTTTAGAATTAGATATAGAAATTCTATCAACTGGCGGCACATCAAAGGTATTGCGAAACGCAGGACTGAGTATAATTGATGTATCAGAGAAAACTAACTTTCCAGAAATTATGGATGGCCGAGTAAAAACTTTACACCCAATTATTCATGGAGGCCTATTAGGTCGTCGTGGAATTGATGAATCAATTATGAAAAATCATAATATAGATCCCATCGATTTATTAATCGTCAATCTTTATCCTTTTGAGGAAACAATTGCCAATAATAAGTCAACTATCAATGAAGCAATTGAAAACATTGATATAGGTGGCCCTGCAATGATTCGTGCTGCTTCCAAAAACCATGATAGCGTGGTCGTAATTGTTGAGCCCGAAGACTACGGACCCGTCCTTAATGATATTAGGGAGGGCTCTCTATCTACAGTTAAACGTCGCAAACTTGCAGCAAAAGCATATGCTCATACTGCTAGCTATGACACAGCAATTACTAAATATTTATCTAATACATTAAAAGATAATGAGTTTAATTCAAGATTTTTATATTCAGGAAATCTATCAAATAAATTACGTTACGGTGAAAATCCACATCAAAATGCTGCATTCTATATCGATCAACATGCTAATATTGGATCTTTGGCAATGGCAAAACAGCTTCAAGGGAAAGAGCTTTCATTTAATAACATCGCAGACAGTGATGCAGCTTTGCAATGTGTAAAAAATTTTAATGATCCTGCCTGCGTTATAGTAAAACACGCTAATCCATGTGGTGTAGCAGTTTCTACAAATATTAAAGAAGCCTATAAAAAGGCATACGAAACTGATCCAACATCTGCATTTGGTGGCATCATTGCTTTTAATCGACCACTAGATAGAAAGACAGCAGAAAATATAATACAACAACAGTTCGTTGAAGTTATTGTAGCCCCAAAGATAGATAATGATGCCGCCAATATAATCTCTCAGAAGAAAAATATACGATTATTAGAAACTGGCAAATGGTCAAAAAATACAATTTACGAATATGATTATAAAAAAATCTCAGGTGGACTGCTTGTTCAAGAAACTGATACTGCTAGCATTACTGAAGAAAATTTAAACATAGTTACTGATAAGCCACCTTCACCAGAACAAATTAGGGATATGCTATTTGCATGGACTGTAGTCAAATATGTTAAATCAAATGCAATAATTTTCTGTAAGGATAGTGCCACAATTGGTGTAGGGGCAGGTCAAATGAGCCGTGTTTACAGCACAAAAATTGCAGCGATCAAAGCAAATGATGAGAATTTAAAAATTGAAGGCTCTGTAATGGCATCGGATGCTTTCTTTCCGTTTCGTGATGGAATTGATGAAGCAGCGAAAACTGGAATCACATCAATTATTCAACCAGGTGGCTCTGTTCGAGACGATGAAGTTATTCAAGCAGCAAATGATCACGGTATTGCGATGGTGTTCACAGGTATTCGTCATTTTCGGCATTAAATTTTTATGAGAATTCTATGAAAATCTTAATAATTGGCAATGGTGGTCGTGAACATGCTCTTGCATGGAAATGTGCTCAATCTCAAGATGTTAAAGAAATTTTTGTTGCGCCAGGAAATGCCGGAACAGAGCTTGAAGAAAAGGTCAAAAATATTAAAATTGAAATTAATAATTTTGACGCATTATCTGACTTTGCAAAAAAGGAAAATATAGATTTAACAATTATTGGGCCAGAAACACCTTTAGTTCATGGCATTGTTGATCACTTTAATTCTTTCGATCTTGCTTGTTTTGGTCCTTCAGCAGCAGCGGCTCAGCTAGAAGGATCAAAAATATTTACAAAAAACTTCCTAAAGCGACATAAAGTTCCGACAGCTGAGTTTCAAAACTTTTCTGAAATTAATTCAGCTATTGCATATATTCGAAATAAAGGTGCGCCGATAGTAATCAAAGCTGATGGTTTGGCATCAGGTAAGGGTGTAATCGTCGCAATGACTATTGAAGAAGCTGAAAATGCTGCTATTGAAATGCTTTCAGGTAATTCTTTTGGTAATGCTGGAAAACAGATTGTTATTGAAGAGTATTTAGAAGGAGAAGAAGTTAGTTTTATTGTTATTACAGATGGTAAGTCAATCTTGCCATTAGCAACTTCACAAGATCACAAAGCAATAAATGATGGTGATACTGGCCCTAATACAGGGGGCATGGGTGCATACTCTCCAGCTCCAATAGTAAACGATCAAATTGAAAAAAAAATTATCAATGAAATTATTCAGCCAACACTGAAGGGAATGTTTGTTGATGGTTACCCTTACCTGGGATTTCTCTATGCTGGATTAATGATTTTGCAAGATGGAAACCCAAAGGTAATAGAATTCAATTGTCGATTAGGAGATCCGGAAACTCAGCCAATATTAATGCGTCTTAAATCAGACCTTGCGGCTATTCTTTTATCCACAATAAACGGCACTTTAGCTAAAGAAACTGCAGAGTGGGATTCTCGAGCTGCTCTAGGTGTTGTTCTTGCAGCTGGAGGGTATCCAATGGAATATAAGACAGGAAAAGATATCAAAGGCCTTAAAGATGCAACCACTAAAACCCAGAAAGTATTTCATGCTGGCACAAGTCTAAAAAATGGTCGCATTCAAACTCACGGTGGTCGTGTGCTCTGTGTTGTGGGCCTTGGAGATTCTGTGACTTTAGCAGCAGGAAATGCCTACGAGGCGGTTGATAAAATTTATTGGGATGACGTTTTTTATAGACGTGATATTGGACATCGCGCAGTTTCACGAGAAAAAAGATAGTTGTTTTATGCATAAAGCGTCAGAAGCACTTGAATTAATTTTAGCTGCAACAGAAAACTTTGCCACAGAGACTGTTCTCAACGCTGAAGCAACCGGTTGTGTATTGCAAGAAATTGTAAAAGCAGAGAGAGATCAACCACCTTTTGATCGCGTAATGATGGATGGAATCGCTTTATCCTGGAGTAATTACAATTCAGGCCAATTAAAGTTTCCAATTCAAGCAATACAAGCTGCTGGTGATAAAAAATTATCTTTAAAAAGTGGGAGGTGTATTGAAATAATGACAGGTGCCTCGTTACCAAGAGGAGCCGATTCTATTGTACCAATTGAAGAATTATCCATCTTAAATGGAGAAGCAATAATCAAAAATCAATATAAGCTTCAAAAAAATCGTTTTATTCATCCTCGTGCATCAGATTATACAAAAGGAAAGCAATTATTAAGCCCTGGGAAACGTATTTCACCATTTGATATTGCAATTATCGCTTCTTGTGGAAAAAAAGATGTGGTTGTCTCTAAAGATCCGATTATTAGAGTTATTTCAACAGGTAATGAACTTATTGAATCAGGTAAACCAATAGGGCCTCATGAAGTTAGAATGTCTAATGGACCAGCAATCGTTTCTTTGCTCAAAAGTCATCATTATAAAAAGATTAAACATGACCACATTGGTGATAATATTTCTAAACTAAACGAGCGTCTGGCAATACACCTAAAAGAATCAAATGTACTTATTTTGAGTGGTGGTGTCTCAATGGGTAAAGCAGATTATATTCCCCAGGTTCTCTGCAATCTTGGGGTAAAAGTTATTTTCCATAAAGTTAGCCAGAGCCCTGGAAAGCCTATGTGGTTTGGTAAGGGGCCTGAGGGGCAATTAATATTTGCTCTTCCAGGTAACCCAGTATCTGCATTAATTTGTTGCAGACATTATGTTTTGAGGTCACTATTATGCGCATCCGGGGCTCCAAAAATCTTGCCAGAATATGCAAAAATTACGTCAAAAATTTACTTTAAACCATTATTGACTTTGTATAAACCTGTTAAATTAAGATTTGATAAAAATGGTCAAACTTTGGCAATACCTATTAAAACCAACACTTCTGGAGACTTTGCATCTTTGTCTGATACAGATGGCTATTTAGAACTCCCTCAGAATAAAACTTATTTTCCAAAGGGCTCCATTGCTCGATTACATAGATGGATTGTCCAATAATCATATTTCAGGATAATGTTAAAAAATGATGGATCCAGATGAAGCATTAAAACGTCTTTGCAAAGGTAATAAGAGATTTTTATCTGGTGAAGTGAGTAAAGAAGTATCAGCTAATCGCAAACAGCATTTAGATCAAGCATCGGGCCAAAAACCTTTTGCTATAATCCTTGCATGCTCTGACTCAAGGGTACCCGTAGAACTTATATTTGACTGTGGAATTGGTGACCTTTTTGTAATTAGAGTTGCAGGCAACATTGCTTCTTCGACGCAAATTGGTAGCATCGAATACGCTGTAACTGTACTTGGAACTCGTCTTATAGTTGTATTGGGTCATAGTAACTGTGGAGCAGTAATTGCCACAATCGATGAAATTACAAAACCAAATTCTCATACCTCACCAAATCTTCGCAGTATAATTGACAATATCCGCCCTGCTCTAGAACTGGAATTAGAAAATAATTTTGGTGATAAGAGCTGCTTGACTATCGAGAAATGCGTTCAAACCAATATTAAAGCTTCAGTTACATCGCTTGAGAATAAATCTACAATCCTTAAAGAACTCATTGCGGAAAATAAGATCAATGTTGTAGGCGCTGAGTATTCTCTTGAAACAGGCTCTATTAAATTTATAAGCAATGATTAAAAAATTTTTAATTTATTAAATATTTTTTTAACAAAATACTCCAAAGATTTTAACGCTTCATTGCTTCAAAAAATTGTGTATTAGTTTTTGTGTCCTGCAATTTATTCAATAGGAACTCAATTGCTGCTATTTCATCCATAGGATGTAAAACTTTTCTCAAAACCCACATCTTTTGTAACTCTTCAGGATCTGTTAGGTAATCTTCTTTTCGCGTTCCTGATCGATTTATATTGATTGCAGGATAAGTTCGTTTCTCAGCAATACGACGATCTAAATGAATCTCCATATTACCTGTTCCTTTAAATTCTTCGTATATAACTTCATCCATTTTTGAACCGGTATCAACAAGTGCTGTTGCCAATATAGTCAAACTTCCTCCCTCTTCTACATTTCTAGCCGCACCAAAGAAACGTTTAGGCCTATGTAAAGCATTTGCATCGACACCCCCAGTCAAGACCTTTCCGGATGATGGAATAACTGTGTTGTATGCTCTAGCCAATCTAGTAATTGAATCTAAAAGAATTACAACATCACGCTTGTGCTCAACAAGTCTCTTTGCTTTTTCAATAACCATGTCTGCAACTTGAACGTGTCGACTTGCGGGCTCATCAAATGTTGATGAGAGTACTTCTCCGCGAACAGTTCGCTCCATTTCAGTTACTTCTTCTGGTCTTTCGTCAATAAGTAGAACAATGAGATCAACCTCTGGGTTATTTGACACAATTGCTGATGCAATATTCTGAAGCAACATTGTTTTGCCTGCTTTTGGAGGCGAGACAATTAGACCTCGCTGACCTTTACCTATTGGCGCAACCATATCGATAATACGAGCTGTCAAATCTTCAGTGCTGCCGTTACCCTGCTCTAGAGTCAGACGAGATTTAGGAAATAACGGGGTTAAATTTTCAAATAAAACCTTACTTCTAGTATTTTCAGGGGCATCGTGATTAATTTGACCAATTTTAAGTAAAGCAAAGTAACGTTCGCTTTCTTTTGGTGGTCGAATTAATCCTGAGACTGTATCTCCTGTACGTAAGTTAAATCTTCTAATCTGACTTGGACTAACATAAATATCGTCCGGGCCAGCAAGATAGGAGCTATCTGATGAGCGTAAAAAACCAAAACCGTCCTGCAATATTTCTAAAACACCATCACCATATATATTTTCACCGCTTTTGGCATGGGTTTTTAAAATTGAAAAAATAATATCCTGCTTTCTCGAGCGTGCAAGATTCTGAATCCCTAAGGATTCGCCTAACTCAACCAAAGCAGATGCTGGACGGGTCTTAAGTTCTGTTAAATTCATAACACTTTTGCTAGCTTCAAGCTGATCAGCTGGGATTATTTCTAACGAACTCTCATCATCATTGGGATATTCATTCTGTGGAGGACGACGTCGTCGTCGTCGATTTTGGTTACCCTTACCGCCCTTACCACCAGAACGATTATTAGAGCGTGGATTTTGTGATGTTTTTGTAATAGACAATTAATTTCTCTCAAATATTAGTATTTATAAATTCAATGAGCTGTGTTTTTGACATTGCTCCAAGCTTCTGAGCTTGCACTGCGCCATCTTTAAAAATTATTATGGTTGGTATGCTTCTAATACCAAACTTTTGAGAAATCCCTGGACTGTCATCAACGTTTAATTTAACAACATCAAGTGATCCTTCATATTCTTCAGCTATTTCATCCAATATTGGTGAAATTGCCTTGCATGGCCCGCACCATTCAGCCCAAAAGTCTACTAAGACAGGCCTTTTATTATCAATTACGTCAGCATCAAAGTTGCTATCCGTAGTTTGCAGAATCTTATCGCTCACCGGCTACATCCTCCAAATGAAAGGTTTTTAAAAAAGTGATTTTGCTCGCAGTCAAGTCCCTTGACGTACGAACATTGATAAAACGGATGACGCTGCCTTAACAATCAGGCAATATGTCGCAACTTTGTTGCCGACTATTTCAGTTTCTTTTTTTATCATTAGGAAAGTGAAATTTGACGGGTGCGAAGATTATCGCGTCGAATTAAGCTAATTTGACCGTTTCGCAAGACAATTTGCAAGCTTTTAACGAATATTTTTTTGGTTCTTATTTATGTCTGAAGATTATCTTACCGACCTCAGATTCGACTGCTTGGAATTACATGAGAATTTACAGGCAAGTATCCGTGACGCTGGCTTTGAATTTTGTACGCCAATTCAAGCTAATACGTTGCCTATTGCCCTAAATTCTTGTGATGTTGCAGGTCAAGCTCAAACAGGAACTGGCAAAACAGCAGCTTTTTTAATTGCTGCATTCCAACACTTATTATCAAATCAAAACAATGAAAATAAAAAGCAAAAACAACCAAAAGCTTTCATTTTAGCGCCTACACGGGAGCTAGCAATACAAATTGCTAAGGATGCAACTATTTTAGGTAAGAACACAGATTTGACCATTGGGCTTGCATATGGCGGTACAGATTACGAAAAACAACGCGAAAAGCTTATGAAGGGCATTGATGTAATTATTGGAACGCCGGGTAGATTAATAGATTATTTTAAACAGGGCACATTCAATTTAAACGAGATTCAAGTAGCAATCTTAGATGAAGCTGATCGAATGTTTGATCTTGGCTTTATAAAAGATATTCGTTACTTATTAAGGCGTCTCCCAAACCCAGAAAAGCGGCTTAATATGTTATTTTCCGCTACTTTATCTCAGCGCGTTTTAGAGCTCGCCTATGAACATATGAATGAACCAAAGCTAATTCAAATTGAACCTGAAAAAATAACAGCTGATAAAGTTAAGCAAGCAATATTCTACCCTTCTAATGAAGACAAGATGCAGCTTCTTATTGGTCTAATGAGAGAGATTGGTGATGTTCGTACAATGGTATTTGTAAATACCAAAAGAGAGGCAGAAAATGTTCAAGATTACCTGAGATCAAATGATATTGATGCAGCAGCAATTTCTGGTGATGTACCTCAAAAAAAACGTGAGCGGCTTTTATCTAATTTTCAAAAAGGTAACTTGAGAGTTCTTATTGGTACTGATGTTGCATCTCGGGGTCTACACATATCTGATGTTGAATATGTAATCAATTATGATTTACCAAATGATGCTGCAGACTATGTTCATAGAATTGGTCGAACAGCTCGAGCTGGTGCCTCTGGTTATGCTGTTAGTCTAGCTTGTGAAACATATGCAATGTCATTACCGGACATTGAAAAATATATCGGGGGGAAAATTCCATTTGCTAATTATGATCCACTAGTCTTACCAGACCTAAGAAAACCATCAAAGAAAAGAAAAAATCGAACGCACAATAAAAATTGACTAAAAAATATCAGCTACTTGCTTGACTCCTTTAAATTCTGAAGAATTCTTTTCAGAGAACCTTGAATCAGGCTGCGTGACTTTGAGCAACATTTCAATACCATATCTTTTTGCACTTCTTAAAACGTATGAACAGTCATCAACAAAAAGTGTATTTTTTGGATCGAAATCAATCTTTTTCTGAAGAGCAATCCAAAATTTTTGGTTCTCCTTTGCAAACCCATAATCATGAGAACTATGTATTTCATCAAAATAATTGCAGATTCCAGTATTAGCATCTTTTAATTCCAAGGATGCCCTATGAGAATTTGTTACTAGTAAAACGCGAAATTTCTGATTGCAAACTCGTTCAAGAAATTCTTGAGCTTTAGGTAAAAATTTAATTTTATAACTTGCATCATAATGCATTTTTAAAATATCCATACCTAAAGTATCTGACCAATGATCAAGGCTGTACCAGCATAAATCCCCTTGAGCAAGCATAAATTTATCAGCTAAAAGTTTTTTTGCTTCTTCATAGGAAATATTTTTTTTCAACGAAAATTGACGAGGAATATGTTCAAGCCACATGTAATTATCAAACGCAAGATCAAGTAAAGTCCCATCCATATCTAACATAAGAGTTTCAACATTTTTTAAAACTGATTTTGGATTAATTTTCATTTTTTAAATTATTCTCTTAATTTATTTACCAAAAGCCTCTACAATTTTATAATTGCAAAAACCTTATACTTAAATTGGTACCATAATGAAGAATCTAATAAATCCTACCATTGATTTGGCAGAAGATGCTGGCAAGATTATTCTAGAAATTTATTTATCTGGATTCTCCGTAAAAATAAAGAGTGATAAATCACCATTAACTCAAGCTGATCTGGCGGCACACTCTCATATTGTTAACGGACTAATGAAATTAGATCCTAGTATTCCAATTATATCTGAAGAAGATGACTTACCAGATTATAATAAACGCAGTCTCTGGAAAAGATACTGGTTAATAGACCCACTGGATGGAACAAAGGAATTTATTAATCGAAATGGAGAATTCACCGTTAATATTGCACTAATTGATAATAATGAACCAGTCTTAGGTGTGGTTCATATTCCTATCAAAAATAAAACTTACTTTGGTTATAAAGGGCATGGGGCTGCACGCAAAGACAAGAATGGTAAGAGTAA
>MDTG01355283.1_pt1 | contig 23086 bp, 31 predicted proteins | sample 811421 | NCBI WGS metagenome assembly MDTG01 (sample SAMN05326645, study PRJNA326480) | marine metagenome | isolation source: seawater | place: Pacific Ocean: South East | collected 2011
ATCGCAATACCCATTATTTACTCAAAAAAATAATCCTTCAGATGCAGAAATTATAAGTCATAAATTAATGCTTAAAGCAGGACTCACTAGGCAACAATCTTCTGGTCAGTATAGCTTTCTTCCAATTGGATGTCGTGTCTTAAAGAAAATTGAAAATATTATAAGAGAAGAAATGAATGCTATAGGTTCTGCTGAAATACTTATGCCATCAGTCCAACCCTCAGAGTTGTGGGAAGAATCAGGTCGATGGGAAACATATGGTCTAGAATTACTAAGGCTGAAAGATAGACATCAAAGAGACTATTGTTTAGGACCAACTTTTGAGGAAGTAATAACAGACTTAGTTAGAAAAGATTTAAATAGCTATAAACAATTACCTATAAATATGTATCAAATTTCTTCAAAATTTAGAGATGAGATTAGACCAAGATTTGGAATCATGCGTGCAAGAGAATTCATAATGAAAGATGCATATTCATTTCATTTGAATCAAGAATGCCTTGATGAATGGTATGAAAATTATAAAAAAGCTTACAACAAAATTTTTACTCGGTTACAACTTGAATACACAATGGTTGATGCTGATAGTGGAAACATAGGCGGCAGTAAATCAAATGAATTCCATGTTATTGCTGATACAGGTGAAGATGATTTATTGATTGACCAAGACGGTATTGGTGTTAATTATGAAATTGCAAAAACAAAATATAATTCTAATGATATCAAAAAAATTATTAATGAAAATAATCTAGTTCACAAGAAAGGTATCGAAGTTGGACATATTTTTAAGCTCGGAGATAAATATAGCAAAGCAATGAATCTCTCAATTTCTGATGTAGATTCAAAAATATGCAATATAGAAATGGGATGCTATGGTATAGGCGTTTCAAGAATTATTGCTGCAGCAATAGAACAAAATCATGATGATAAAGGAATAGTTTGGCCCGCAAGCATAGCTCCATTCAAAATTGTGATTATTGAAATAGATGGTCACAAGAATGAATCTGCTAGATTATATGCTTGCGGACTTTATGAAAAACTATCTGCAAAAGGTATTGAGGTTGTTTTAGATGATAGAAATTCTAAGCTTGGAAATAAACTTAATGATTGGGAATTAATAGGTGTTCCTAATATTGTGATAGTTGGAAAATCTGAGGCGGAGAGTAAATCTTTGACTTTCAAGAAAAGAGGCCAAGATGATAAAAGCAGTTTATCGATTGAAGACTTAATAAAAATTGTTTCGGATTAATCTAGAAATCTATAGTTATCTTTTTGTTTTTCGTATTGCTCAATTGCCATATTAGCTTCATTAAGAGCTTTTTTTGCAAGAATAGTTGATTTTTTATAATCTTTTTTATCATGTGCTTTTTTAGCTTTTTTAATTATCTTTTTAGTATCTCTCCATGCATTTTTTAATTTAAGAGCTTTTTTATAATTTATCTCAGCTTCTTTAATTATTTTTGATGATGTGGCTTGGTCATATGTATTTGCAGCTATATTGAGTGTAGGCACTAGAAGTATTAGTGCGATTAATATATAAAGACCTTTCATTAGTTGTTCTCCAAAAATTTTATGTCTGATTCCTCTCTATAACCGACTACCCATAGACCTCGATTTTTTGCATATGTCTGAGCTCTCTCTTTCGCGCCAAGAGAAATATTTTTATGTATTATGATGCTTTGGCCTGGCAAAATCAAATCTGCATCATATATTTTGTCTGTATTATTTTTATATATATTTGGCCAGTAAAATGGGTTCCCGTAATATATTAACGCTATACTCCATAATGAATCTCCATACTCTACAGTATGATATTCATGAATATTTGGATTCGCTTGAATTGTTGAAAAGTTAGATGTACCCTCAATTTTAGCCACATTAGAAGAACAAGAGGAGATTAATAAAAAGCAGCTAAGTGAAAATATTTTAAAACTGTTCTTTTTAATGTTCATAACAGGTATCCTAATTATATGAAAGACATATTAATTCTATATTACTCAAAGAATGATTCAACCAAAAGAATGGCTCGAGCAATATCAAGAGGTATAGAATCGGTATCTAACACAACTGCGATAATAAGAACGGTTAAATCAAAACATTACAGTGAAAGTGATGACCTGCTTGTAAACAAAGATGATTTAAAAAACTGTTCTGGCATGATCATTGGAAGTCCGACTCATTTTGGTAATATGGCAGCACCACTCAAAGAATTTTTTGATAGTACAACTGAAGAATGGCTCAACAATACTCTAGAAAGTAAATTAGGTGGTGTTTTTACGTCAACATCAAGTATGCATGGAGGTCAAGAAACTACTCTTTTAAGTATGATGCTTCCATTGCTTCACCATGGTATGTTGATTGCAGGTGTACCATATAGTGAAAAAGCCTTGTCAACCACAAAATCTGGCGGAACGCCATATGGACCAACTCATGTAGCACATAATCAAAAAAGTGAATTAAGTGCTGAGGAAAAAGTAATATGTATGTCCTATGGAAAAAGATTTGCTGAAATCGTATGTGGTTTGAATAATTAACTTGCTAGTTTACTAATAGCTTTTTTTATAAAAGGTATTGTTACTCTTTTTTTCATAGACAACGATGCATTATCAAGTGTCCTTATAAACGCACAAAGAAAAAATAGATCGCGACTACAGTTGTTTATAATATAATTAAAAACTTTCTCGGAGACGACTAACCCTCTCTCTGAGCAATATGACATTAGAAGTTTTATCTTATTTTCATCATCAAGATCTTTTATATGAAATATTTTATCAGATAATAATCTCGATAATAAATCACTCAAACCTATGCCGCAAGTCTCAATATTATCTGTTGAAGTAACAACAACTGACTTTTTATGTAAAATTTGATTATTTATGAGAGTAAATAATATTTCTTCAGTTTTATGATTAGAAATAATCTTATCAATATTATCAATTACTACTAAATTATAATAATCTGACATTGATGAGTTGTTAAAATCAGTCCCTTGATTTATACAAATAGAATTAATTAGCTCTAAGTTCATCAAAGCCTCAGCTATATGAGATTTTCCTGAAGATTTTGAACCATAAATTAGTATTAGTTGATTTTCACTACTAATGCTTTTGAGTGAATCAAATAAATCTTGATTATTACCGACAATAAAGTTGTCAAAGGTTTTTTTTGAGTAAAAGCCAAAGTTTATTGGGATTTGGTCATATAGAAGGTCTTGTGTCATTTCAGTATCTATAGTAATTTCTTTCAGCTATAATTATAACCTATCTGATGCTATGAGTAGTAAGCAAAAAAAGAAAATAAATTATCATGATGCTGGGGTAAGTATCCAGAGAGCTGATAAGCTTATAGACTCAATTAAATCCAAAACAGGGAAAAAAGATAGGAATGTATTATCAGGTATAGGTGGCTTTTCTAGTCTTTATAAAATTGATAAAAAAATTAATGATCCTGTAATAGTTTCTGGAACAGATGGTGTAGGAACAAAACTCAAAATAGCTAAAGTATTAAATAATCATAAATACATTGGTCAAGATCTAGTAGCAATGTGCGTAAATGATGTTATTACAAGCGGAGCAAAGCCATTGTTCTTTCTAGATTATTTGGCTACTAGCAAGATAAATCACTCTGTTCACTCCGATGTGCTAAGAGGCATCAATAATGCATGTAAGAAATGTAATATGACCCTAATTGGAGGTGAAACAGCGGAAATGCCAGGAATGTATAATGGCAAAGACTATGATCTTGCAGGCTTCTGTGTAGGTATTGTCTCTGAAAAAGAGATAATACAAAATAAGCGCATTAAAGAAGGTGATGTTATCTTAGGATTATCATCAAACGGACTTCATTCTAATGGTTATTCCCTCATCAATAAACTTATTGAAAAAAGAAGGCTACTATTAAAAAATATATTTGGATCAATGCCAATAGGTAACTATTTAATAAGGCCAACAAAACTATATGTAAGTATAATTTCAGAGCTATTAAAAAAAATTAAAATAAATGGTTTGGCTCATATTACGGGCGGAGGTATTACCGATAATATTCCAAGAGTTTTACCTGATAAGTTTTCCGCATGTATAAATTTAAATTCACTAAAGATTCCAAAAATATTCAGATATATACAAGAACGCTCTAAGATAAATGATAAAGAATTACTTAGAACTTTTAACTGTGGTATAGGTATGGCGGTAATAGTTGACAAAAAATATTTATCTAAAGCTCACTTGATTTTAAAAAAACATAAGACTTCGTATAAAATAATTGGTCAAGTTATAAGAAAGCCGTCTGACTCTAAAATAATTTATGTCGACTAAGAGATGTGTAGTTTTGTTTTCTGGGAATGGCTCTAACCTTGAGAACCTTTTAAACAAAAAAGATGAATATAAGGATAAGCTAAATTATATTTCAGCTTTCACAGATAATACAGAAGCAAAAGGTATCGAAGTTTGTAAACAATTCAATCTAGATGTAAGTGTAAGTAAAAAAGATACGCTCCATGAAGATCTAAATAAATTTCTCTCTCACAGTAACCCTGACCTAATAATCTTGTCAGGTTATATGAAAATAATTCCAGAATTAATAGTAAATACATATTTAGGGAAAATAATTAATATTCACCCCTCTTTATTACCTAAATATCCAGGGTTAAATACCTATGAAAAAGTAATAAAAAATAAGGATCAATATCAAGGTGCGACAGTCCATTTTGTTACAAAAGATTTAGATGAAGGACCCATCATATTGCAAGGTTCATTTTCTGTTAGAGAAGGAATGACTAAAGCTGAGCTTGAATATTTTACTCACAAAACTGAATATATTATATTTCCAATAGTGGTGGAGTGGTTTGCTGAGAATATAATTCAATATAAAGAAGGAGAATTTTATTTAAAAGATAAGCTTATAACTGAAACCATTGTTTATCATGTTGATGTAAGTAATGATTAATTTATTTAAAAAATATTCACTAGTTGTTCTGATATTAATCTTTTCTGAAAAAGCAAATGCTTTACCCAACATATATAATGCAAAATATAGTTTACAAAAAAATGGAATAGAATTTGGTCACTCAGTGCATAGCTCAAGCTATGATTCCGAATCTAATGAATGGTGCCTGAGAATAAATAGCTATACCGTAGGAATATTTAGTATAAAAAAAGATAATAGAAGTGAAATGAGCTGCTTTTATTATAATAAAAAAAAGTATTTAGAAATTCTAAATAATAAATCAGTAGCAAATGATTTTGCAAAAACAAATACTTATACATTTTCTAGAATTAGTTCTAAGAAAAATCAAATAATTAAAATTAGAAGAATCAATAATCTTCTGCTCACTTCAAAAGATGGGAAAACTACAACTCATGGAGCGGATATTAATATTGATAGATTAGTAGCACAATCATTTGGTTATGTTTATACCAATGTTTTGGTTAATGATAAAGGGAGAGAACGTAAATATAAATTTGAGATTCTTGGAAAAGATACTATTGATTCACCATTTGGATTAACTGAAGCGCTTATTGTTAAAAAAAATATTAGTCAAAGCAAAAGAAGTACCATCACTTGGTATTCCATAGAAAATAATTATATACCTATTATAATCGAACAATACAGATTAGATAAACTTAAAGTTACTGCAAAACTGATTAGCCTTGAGCAATGACTATTTTTTCCTTGTTTTTAGCCTAAGTGCATTAATTTTTATAAAGCCTTCAGCGTCCCTTTGATCATATGCTCCAGAGTCACTCTCAAATGTTGATAAATCCTCAGAATATAATGAATATTCAGATCTTCTTCCTTCAACAATGACATTACCTTTGTATAATCTAAGTTTAACATCGCCAGAAACTCTCTTTTGAGATTGATCAATCAAGCCTTGAAGAGATTCTCTCTCCGGACTAAACCAATAGCCATTATAAATTAATCTTGAGTATCTATTAGTTAAATCCTCTTTTAAATGGAGCATTTCTCTGTCTAGTGTTATTGATTCCATTGCCTTGTGAGCCTTATAGTAAATTGTTCCGCCTGGGGTTTCGTAACATCCTCTAGATTTAATACCAACGTATCTATTCTCAACAATATCATCTCTACCGATGCCATGATTACCAGCTATTATGTTTAGTTGATTTAATATTTTTGAGGGTCTCATTTTTTTATTATTGATAGCAACTATGTCGCCTTTATTAAAAGTCAATTGGATTAATTCTGCTCTTGATTTACTTTTTTCAAGAGATTTTGTTCTTAACCACATTGCTTCTTCAGGTCTCTTCCATGGGTCTTCCAAAATGCCTCCCTCATATGATGTATGAAGAATGTTTGCATCCATAGAGTATGGGCTTTTTTTGCCTCTATCAAAATCAACGGCAATTTTATGTTTCTTTGCATAACCCATTAAGTCTGATCTAGATATAAAGTCCCATTCTCTCCATGGCGCTATAACTTTAATTTTAGGATTCAACGCATAAGCAGCTAATTCAAATCTTACTTGATCATTGCCTTTACCGGTTGCTCCATGGCAAATATATCCAGCTTTTTCTTTCCTTGCTATTTCAATGAGTCTCTTACTTATAAGAGGACGAGCAATAGATGTTCCCAGAAAATATTCACCCTCGTAAATTGCATTTGCTCTGAACATTGGATAGACATAATTAGATACAAAATCCTCTTTCAAATCCTCGATGTATATTTTTTTTATACCAAGTTTCTTAGCTTTTACTCTGGCATCTGTAGTTTCTTCACCTTGACCAATATCAGCAGTAAAAGTTATGACCTCAAGATCATAGTGCTCCATGAGCCATTTAGCAATTACAGATGTATCTAGACCGCCAGAATAAGCTAGGACAACTTTTTTAGACTTCATTCACTTCCTCTGATGATTGCTTTTCAGGCTCTACCCATCTGAAGCCCTTATCAGTTGCTTCCTTTTTCCAAAATGGCGCTTCGCTTTTTAGTGACTCCATAATCTGTCTCGTAGCTTCAAAAGCCTCATCTCTGTGTTCTGACCATGAAGCAACAAGTACAATTGGATCTGAGGGATTTACAAGCCCTACTCTGTGTAAGATGATTGAATCGATAATCTTATATTTCTTTATTGCGTTTTGAACAATTTTCTCAAGATAACCCTCAGTCATATCAGGATAATGTTGTAATTCCATAGATTTAATTTCATCCCCAGAATTAATGTCTCTCATAGTTCCTAAAAAGACGCTACAAGCTCCTATATTATTTTTTTCTTTGAGCTGAGATCTTTTATATTCAACTAGTTTTTGCCATGGATCGAATTCTTCATTTATAATTTCAATATACATTTTTAACCACCTGTTACTGGAGGAAAGAATGCAATCTCATCATTTTCAGTTAGCAGATATGACATATCTACATATTCATGATTTACTGCAACCATCACCTTTCCAGTGTATTTAATATTTTTTGAAACATCTGCCCAAATATCGCCAGCAGTTATTTTATGCTGCCATTTTATTTGTTCAGAGGTTTTTCCTATCGCATCACTGATACTTGCAAAGTATTTTACTACAATTACCATTATTATGACTGAATGATACATTCATGTGTCAGTAAACTCAAATCTAATATACTTATCTAAATTATGATGCTCTAGATTTATTGCTTAAAATTACACCCAAAAGAATGCTTACATAACAAATAATTAGATATATCCAGTCACCATTATTTATTAGAGGATAAATTGGTATCAAAGGGAAAAACATAGCCGTTCCAATAAAACCGACAAGAATATGAAATACTCCATATTCAGGAAAGGTTTGTATCAGTATTCCAAAGCTTGCAAAAAATGATGTGATGATAGCTATGCTATAAAAGATATAAGATAGAATCTTTAACATATTATCCTCCAATATAAGACATCTCGACTTTTGGTAAATCAATTTTATTTATGAATCTGAGCTCTGAATATCTATCTGATCGCTTACTCCATATATTATAAAAGTAGTCTAAAACATCTTGGCTACTTGCTCCCGCTCTAATAATTTTTTTAAGATCATGTCCTTCCGTAGCAAATAGACATGTGTATAACTTTCCATCAACAGAAAGTCTTGCCCTATTGCATCCATTGCAAAATGGTTCGGTAATAGATGAAATAAAGCCCACAGAAGTATTTGTATTATCTATAGACCATTTTTGCGCTGTGGAAGATTTATTAGTATCAATCAACGAAAGTTTATATCTTGAAATGATTAATTCTAAAAGCTGACTTGATGGGACAACTTTATCTAGGTTCCAGTTATTTGATTCACCAACGTCCATATATTCAATGAACCTTACCTCTGAAGTTATCCCAATCATTTTATCAATAATATCTAAAACTTCTTCATCATTGATGCTTTTAATAACAACAGTATTTGTCTTTACTATATTGAAATATTTTTCTATGCCTTCTAAGACTTTATCAAGGTCAAATATTTTTTTAGTTCCATTTATTTGTACAGTCTTATCAGAGTGCAATGTATCCAAACTGAGAGTAAGTGAATCTAAGCCTGAATCTTTAAGCTCATTCAGTTTCTTGTCTGTAAGAAGAGAACCGTTTGTAGTCATACTTACATCTTTGATGCCTACTTCATTTTTTAGTTTATAGATTAACTTATCTATATTTTTTCTTAATAAAGGTTCTCCGCCAGTAATCCTTATCTTTTTTAGTCCAATTTTCTTAAATATTGTTGCTATTTGAATAATCTCCTCATAGGATAAAATTTTACTTTGTTTAATATAACTATAGTCCTTATTAAATATTTCAGCGGGCATACAGTAGCTACATCTATAGTTACATCGGTCTGTAACTGATATCCTTAGATATTCAAATTCACGTGATAGCATGTCTTTATATTTATTTACAGTATCGACATTCATCATCTTTATTGATTTTGATTGTTTTAAAATCATTATTTTTTAGATCTAATAGAAAAAGTTTACTTTCAAATGTTTTTCCAAATTTACACAATAATTTGATACATTCTGTCGCTAAGATAGTGCCAACGAAACCAGTAACACTTCCAAGAATACCTGAATCTAGACATGTATTTTTTGTATTAGGAAGGTCTGAATATAAACATCGATAACATGGTTCATTATCAATATCATTTCTAAAGACTGCGACTTGTCCTTCAAACTTTAATGCTGCTCCTGATATAAGTGGTATTCGATGTAAAAGAGATATTTGATTAATAAGTGTTCTTGCCTCAAAGTTATCTGTACAATCAATAATTAAATCGAATCCTTTGAGTTTACTTGAATCAAATCTTTGATCAACCCTAGACTTATCAGTCTTTATTATTAAGTCAGAGTTGAGATCCAGTAGTCTTTTTGATGCCGCATCTACTTTGTTTTTATTAAGATCATTTTCAGTGAATAGAGTTTGTCTATTAAGATTGGTTAATGATACTGTATCATCATCTATTAGCAATAAGGTCCCTATGCCAGAAGATGCAAGGTATGTAGATACCGGGCAACCTAGACCGCCTAGACCAATGATTGCAACTTTTGAATTTACAAGTAATGATTGTCCATCAATATCAATTTCAGGAAGAACAATATGTCTATTATATCTTAGTAATTGTTTGTCAGTTAAATCAGCCTTTGTTTTTTTGGCTAGCATTAAATTTTTCCAGTTGTTCTTTTGTTGCCTTTTTCTGATATTTTTCTTTATAACTATCATAAGGCATTCCATATATTAACTCTCTTGCGGCATCATATGATAATTCTTCACCTTGAGAGGAAGACTCTGATACATACCATTTTGAAATACAATTTCTACAAAAGTTCGCCAAATTCATTAAATCAATATTTTGGACATCAGGATTGTCTTGTAAATGCTTTACAATTCTCCTGAATGTTGCAGCTTCAATTTCTAATTTTTTATTCATGACTTAATACTACTATATATATAGTCATGGATAAATAAATTAACGCATGGAATTCGCTAATTTAATACCCGATAAGATTACTGCTAAACCTAAAATATAATTCCAGCTGAATGTTTCATTCAATATCAATATGCCAAAAAGAATAGCCCAAAGCGGTATAAGGAAGTTCATAATTGATAAAAAGGATGCACCTGATGTTTGTAATATCTGGAAATAAATTATAGTTGCAATTGCAGTGCATAATATTCCTAGTAGAAGAATATTAGTATTAAGCATCAACTCGATTAGATCAGGATTACTTTTATCTATGAATAACAGGTATATCGACATAAAAAATGTTGCAAAGAGTATTGTTCCTGTCGATGCACTAACAGGATCAGTCATTTTATATTTTTTACCATAAATTGCAGCTACAGAATACAAGGTAGATCCTAGCATTACTAATAATTGAGATTCTAATGTTGAACTAAGTGAACTATTTATGAATAGGTCTTCTCTGTATATAAGAATAAAAACACCAAAAAAAGATATTATAAAACCAATGAACTTCTGTTGATTCATTTTTTCATCTATAAGAAAGAAGTGTGATAGTAGAATTGTAGTTATCGGCATTGTAGCCATAAGTATACCTGCCATAGCACTGTCAATATTTTTTTGTCCGTTAATAATTGCAATGAAAGGAATAACAATTCCTACAAGACTCATGAATAGATAATAATTTAACTCAGAAAAACTGATTGTGAATCTTTTATACATAAAGTAGACAAGCACAACAAGAAATATTGAACCTGAGATTAATCTGCCCGCAACAATGACCTCCGGAGTATAGAAATCTAGAGCTAATTTATTCAATGTGAATGCACCGCCCCAAATAGCAGATAGTAATATAAGAAGGAACCAGTTAGTTTTAAATAAATTCATGCTAATATTATTAAAGTAAGTGTATGAAAATTCTGTCTATAAATGTTTCTGAGCCAAAAAAGGTTACTTTTAATGGTAAAGAGCTTATCACAAGTATTTATAAAAAGCCTGTAAGTAACAAAGTTACAGTATCATCACAAGGAATTGAGGGTGATAGACAAGCAGATTTAACTGTCCATGGCGGCTATGATAAAGCTGTATATGCATATTCACATGCCCATTATCAAACTTGGGGTGAAAAGCTAAGTAGTGATTTCAAAGAATATGGTTTAGTCGGTGAGAATTTGACTATTGATGATTTCGATGAAGAGAAAATTAACATTGGAGATCAATTCAAAATAAATGAATGTTTACTTCAAGTTAGTCAACCAAGAATTCCATGCTACAAAATAGGAATAAAACTAAATAGCAGAGACTTTCCAAAGATGTTTTCTCAATCAGGATTGCTTGGTAGCTACCTACGTGTTATCCATGATGGTGAAATTAGCCCAGGTGATGAAATTCATAAAGTGCACTCTGAAGAAAACTCTATGAGTCTAAAAGATATTTCTCATTTGTTATTTGTTGATATAAAAAATATTGAATTAATGAAACGTGCATTAGATATAAAGCCTTTGACTGAAGAGATAAAAGAGAAATTTAGAGAACGATTAATGAAATTAGGAGATTTTTCCTCTTTATAATTTATGCTGAAACGTCAGAACTTAAAAATAGTAGAGAATCATGTGACTATTGCATCTTGTAATGGAGATGTCGTTTCTGGTAAGCACCCTAATGTATATCTAACATTAAAAGATGGGAGTGCAGAATGCTATTACTGTGGTAAAATATTTGTCACAAAGGATGTACATGAAAAGCATCTCAATAAAACTAGAAGAAACTTTAAGAAAAAATAGTATGTTTAAAAAAAGAGAAACAATAAAGCAAGTAGAAGAAGGAAATGATTTAGCTCCTAAGTTTGATAAAAATGGCTTTATTCCTGTAGTAACCACTGATGTTAAAACAGGAGTTGTATTAATGCACGCATATATGACTGAGGAAGCATTAAAAAAAACAATAACAACAAAGGAAGCTCACTATTACAGTCGCAGCAGAAAGTGTTTATGGCATAAAGGCGCTACTAGTGGCCTAATTCAAGATATCAAGAATATTTTTATTGATGATGATCAAGATTGTATATGGCTTAATGTCTCAGTAAGAGGTGAAGCGAGCTGCCATGTTGGATACAAGTCATGTTTTTATAGAGAAATTGACCTGGAATCTAAACAGCTAGAATTAAAGTTTATTGAAGATGAAAAAATATTTGACCCTGAGGATGTTTATGGCGATGCGCCAAATCCAACCATACTATAACTACAAATTTAAATTTCTAATAAAGAAGTTAGCTAACAATCCTATTATATAAAGAGTAATTGCTAGATAAATTATTCCAAATGACATTGAAGAGAAAAAATATAAGATTGATGGAATTGGACTATACTGAGAGAAATATCCATGAGTAAAATGAATGAATAACAATAATGGAACAGAAATTAAAGCTCCATGGAGTATGTTGTTAATTACATTTTTTAAAAATTTCATATAATCATTAGTATGTCTAAAATCAGTATAACAAAAAAAACTGCTTGGTCACTTATTTTAAATATTAATGCTAATTCAAAATATAAAGCTAAAAAAAATATTCTTGAAATAAGAGAACAAGTTCAGAAAAATACTTTTAAAATTCGATATAACCGAAAAAAAAATTACATTGAAGACGCTAATATAAATTTGAAGGAAGATATTGAAAATCTATTTCATATTTTTTTACCCATAGTCTGCTTTCAAGGTAAATTTCAATATATCGCCCATATTGCTCAATCTCTTGATGGGTTTATTGCCACAGAATCAGGTGAGTCGAAATATATAAGTGGAAAAGAAAATATTGAACATATTCATAGATTAAGAGCAGTGTCAGATGTCATCATTGTTGGTGCAAAAACTTACCTTGAAGATAAGCCGAAACTAACAACTAGATTAGTTAAAGGTAATAGTCCACTAATTTATGTTTTTGATCCGAAGGAGATTTTGAGAAAAAAAGATATCATGGGTAATATAGTCCATTTGAGAAATAATCTTGATAAGTTGAAAAAGACTTTGCATGATAAACATAAACAGACTATTTACATTGAGGGCGGAGGTAGGACTATATCTTATTTTATGAACAAAAATATTTTAAATAAAATCCATATTTGTTTGTGCCCTGTCATATTAGGAGGTGGACGACCATCGTTTGTACCTGATAAATATATCGAGCTTAATAACCAAAAATCCTTCAAGCCAAATCATTACCAGATGGGTAGAGATATATTATTTGATATTGAAATTAACTAATTTTTCTGTTGATTAAGAAATACATACCTGGAAGTGAACAAAACAAATTAGTTAAACCGTATACTATGGCAACAGTAACGCTTGCGGAAAACGTTAACCCCAAAAGAAAAGATATTGCTAGCGCAGTTGTTTCTCTAATACCCCAGCCGCCTATGCTTACAGGCAGAGTCATTGAAAATAATATAATTGGCGCAAAGACAAAGAAGCTAATGATATCGATATCAAGATTAAGTGAAAATGCACAAATTATGTATGTAGTTATATAGGTTAATACAATTATTAATGATAAAAAGAAATGCTTATAAAAAAGCTTCCCACTAAAAATATATTTAAAATTAACAATATATTTATTACTTTGTTTATATCTAAAAAATAATCTTATTAATAATAAAAGTATGAGAATTGTACCTATTACATAATAGAATGCAGTATATTTTTCATTAATAAAAAAAAATAATGACAGAGATACTACAAATGTTACAACTAACGTTATTTGTCCTGATAACCTTTCAAGTATAACGGATTGTACGGATTTTAAGATATTTCCTCTTTTTTCCCCATTGATTTTTATATTTATACTTCGATAGATATCCCCTAGTATCCCAGTTGGAAGAATATTATTTAGAAATCCAGATATATAATAAAATCTTATTGCATCTTTGTAGTCAATTCTTGATCTTGTTTTAGAGGCAATGAAATGCCATCTCCATGCCGATAGAAAATATTGAAGCAAGCTTAATAAAATAATTAAAGGTAAATATAATAGATTTACTTCTTTAATAATTAGTTTGATATCATTTCCATAGTACACAATAAGGTAACTCATCAATGCTATTGAGAGAAAATATTTAAGATTATTTTTCACTTTTTATAAAGTAAGATATCATTATGTCCAACATATAATTGGATTTTTTTATTATCAATTTCAGATTTTTTATCTTGATACCATTTTCTGAGTATATCTTTGTCTATTCCCTCCATATGAAATAAAGACTTCTTGATATCTAAAAGATATCTTTTAATAAATACTTTATCTTTATAAAATTTATTTTTTATAATCCATGGCGAATCTTTAACGGTTATATTAAGATTAAGTTTGTATGCTTTTTGTCTTATAAATTCAATAGATTTGTACCCAAGTGCCTTTCCAAATCCTTTGTCTGATCTTTGGTGATTATTAAAAAATGTTAGTATATATCTATCAAATGTATTTTTTGGCGTCCACCTGACTTGTCCATTAAAACATAAGGAGAAATAAAGAATATTATTTTTTTTAATTCTTTTTAATGCGCTATCTATTGATAGCTTGGACATAATATCGAGTGCAGCTGAGTAACTTATTACATGATATTTTTCGCTTGAGCATCTGTAACTATCACAATCGTTTTTTTTAATTGAGATCGTAGATAATGTTTCGGTATTTTTTTTAATAATCAAATCAAGATTATTTGTATTTGACTGAACACTATACATTGATCTTAAATGCGTTCTTAAATTACTCTTTATTGATTTAAGTAATTTTATATCATGATCAACTAATATACAGTTGTTGAATAAGATATTTTTATCTAATGACCATATTAAGAAGTTACCTGATCCACAGTATAAATCTATAAGATCAACATCATGTTCTGGTGATAATTTATTTAAATGATCAACTAAGACTGTACTTCGAGAAATACTATCATAGTCTACTCTCATATTAATCCACGATTTACTAAATTTATTATGCATTTAATACCTGCTTAAAACTAAAACCAACATCTTCCCAGGATCTAGTCCTTGCACTAATGTGATTATTATCAAATGATGTTTTAATAATAGCGTCTGCGACTGTCCGTGCAGATTCTGAATCTGTGTAAGTTCTATTAAACCCCTTTAGGTTTTCTCTAAATACTGGTAAATCTGATACAACCAGAGGTAGTCCAATAGTTGCACTCTCTATATTAGCCATTCCATAGCCTTCGTACTTACTCAAGCAAAGATAGACTCTAGATTTTTTAAGGTGTTCAATTAATATTTTTTCGTCATCAATACTGTTATGAAAATTAACTCTATCTTCTAAATTATAATAATTTATTTTTGAAATAAGGTCCTTATAATAAGGATCACTCTCATAAAACCCACCGAATATCGAAAGGGTCCACTTTTCATCAAGATGACTGAGTGTTTCAATGCATTTTTCTATATTTTTCCTTGGGATAACAGAACCTATAGTGGCGATATTATGGTTATTGCTTAGATTTGTAATTTTATTCTGGTAATAAATATTGTCAACTCCAGGATATATAACATCAATATTTTTATTTTTAGTTAACATATTTTTTATAATTTTTTTCATTGTATGACTAACTGTAATAATTCTTTTTGCGTGAGAAAATACTTTCCTTTCTTTAAGCTTATAACTAATATCTCCATTTTTCTTCTCCTCATAAGATACTGGGTGATGAATCAGAAGTATAATATTGTATTTTTTTGAAAGTATTTTTATAAGATGACACATTTTCGATGCGACTAAACCATCAATTAGCAAAGTAGAGTTTTTTGGAATCCTATTAATTTTAAAGAAGAATTTATATGATAATAAATTAATATCTTTTAGCATAACATTGACTATTTTACATCTATGAGTATTAAGGTAATCGATAACATTTAAGTCATACTTGTTCCCACCAGATATACTTTTGAGATCTGGAGTAATAAAATAGTTCACTTTAGATAGTTTTTATATAAGAAGCTGAAGCTATATGGTTTTCTTTTAATTCAATTTTGATTGAATAAAGCTTGTTTATCGGATAATTAATATTCTGTAATTCCATACAAATATCATCAACAAATTGTTTTGCCATATACTCTGTAGTAGTAATGTGATTGTTAAATTTATCTATATCGTCAAGATTTTTGTAATTGTATTGTGCAATAACATTCTTTAATACTTTATCTGCTATACCAATATCGATAATTACATTTTTCTCAATGAGTTTCTTCGAAGAAATTATCAGATCAACTACATAGGTAACACCATGAAGATTTTTAGCAGGTCCGAAAAAATCATCTTTTAGACTGTGTGCTACGAAACAATAGTCTCTAATTTTCAGTTCATACATTTAATATCTCACAACTTTACAAAGACCATTTGAATTTCCTTTTTTAAAAAAAGACGGCAAGTCTTTTAAAAAGATTTCTTTTTTATCAATCAAGGTATCTAATCTTTTGTCTTTCAACATATTTAGAGCCAATAACCTTCTACTTAAATTATTCCATTTTTTTGATTTATATGCTGATATATTCCCAACTTGCGAGAATATAATTTCTAATCTTCTTGAAAAACAGTTTTCCCCCATTTTGATTTTAGTTTGTTGCTTGCCATACCAGCTGAGAATGCATATCTTTGTTTCTAATGAGCATTTTGATATTAATTCATTTATCACGTCTACGTTACCAGAACACTCATAAATAATATCAGCCTCATTTATACAGCTTGGATCACTTTTATATATTAACCCTAGAGCTTTACAAGTCTTCCTTTTTTTCGAATCCTTATCAATGATAATAACATCAATGCCAAAACTTTTAGATAAAACATAGGCCATAAGAATCCCAACAATGCCTGCACCTATGACATATGTTTTATCACCTATTGTTGGTTTTGTATCCCACATGGCATTAATTGCTGTTTCCATATTTGCCGTAAGAAGCGCTCTTCTCAGAGGTATATCATTTGGAATAAGTGTGGCTAGCGATGCTTTAATAATATACATAGACTGGTGAGGAAACATTGTATAAACATGCTTATGGAGATATTTTTTTGGGCCCTCTAGTACCTTCCCTATATTTAAGTAACCATATTTTAGATCGCTATCAAACTCACCCTCTTGATGAGGAGCTCGCATAAAACTAAATTGATTCTTTGGGACTTGTCCATCAAAAACTATTTTTTCAGTTCCATAACTTATCCCAGAATATAATGTCTTAACTAAGATTTCATCTTTTTCCATAGATGTATCAAGAAGTTCTTTTTTGATACTACCTTTTTTCTTAGATACCCAAAATGATTGTGCTGTATACTGATTCATGTATGAATTATAACAAAAATATAATCAGTGGATACCTAAGCATTCAAGTTATTGTGACTAATTTAATATTTTTATCATTTCTTATTTTTCCTTTAACAGATAAAAATACTGTCCCATTGATAATAAACGACTCTATTATGATATATGTAATTACCTGTATGCTTTTTTATTTTCTGCTGAGACAGGATAAATTTTCTTACAATATTCCAAATATGATAACTAACTATAGATTAATTATTAATTGCTTTATTTTAATATTAGTGATGAATATAAATTACTATAATCATTACCTTCTTCTTATACTAAGCGTGATAAGTCTATTATTAGATGGAGTTGATGGCTACTTATCAAGGATTCTTAAACAACAGACAAATTTTGGAGAGACTTTTGATCAAGAAGTTGATAATTTTTTGATATTTATTCTTAGTTTTTCTCTTGTGTATAATTACTCTTTTTGTTTTATGATTATGTGCGTCCCAATTTATAGATACATTTTCTTATCTTTAGTAAAATATGGATATATAAGTAATGACAACCTTCCTAGCTCATACTTTAGAAAGATTATATGCGTATCAATGATAATCGTATTAATCCTTTCTAACTATTTATATACAATAGACGCAATAATTAATATGTTATATATCATTATTATATTATTAACTTACTCTTTTGTTAGAGATACAATGTGGTTATATAGGAGAAGAAATGTTTAAGAAATATGTTTTAATAATCTTATTCCCAGTCGCAGTATGGGCCTCAGAAGATGAATATGTTATTGATAAATCTCATTTTTCAGTAGGTTTCCTAGTTGAGCATGTAGGGTATGCAAAAACCTTAGGTATGTTTAGGGATATAGATGGAAGTTACATACATGATGTAACAAACAAAAAGATTAATGATATAAAAATTGTCATCAAAACTAGCAGTGTATTTACTAATGATGAGAAAAGGGATGAGCATCTGATGAGTCCAGATTTTTTACATGTAGAAAAGTATCCAGAAATGGTTTTCGAAGCCACAGATATAAAAATTGATGATAATGAATCAATTATAAATGGAAATTTAACATTACTGGGAGTCACTAAACCACTTATCCTTACTGGCAAGATAAATAAAATAGGTAAATATCCTTTTGGCGGTATTATTAAACCATACGTGATGGGAATTTCAGCCAGAGGAACAATAAAAAGATCAGATCATGCAATGATGTATGCTATTAAGGATAATCTAGTTGGAGATGAAATAGACTTAATCATAGAGTTTGAAGCAAGAAGACAATAGTGTCAGTAGAATCGCCAATAATATCTGATGACTTACGTGAATATGTTGATTCTGTAGGATATGCTGAATCAAACATTCTTAAAGAAAACAGAAAAGAGACAAAAAAGCTTGGGACGATATCGATCATGCAAATAGGTGCAGCACAAGGAGCTCTTTTATCTATATTGTGTAAAATTTCAAAGTTTAGGAATTGTTTAGAAGTTGGAGTCTTCACAGGTTATAGCTCTCTATGTATTGGTACATCTATTTCTGATGATGCTAAACTGACATGTATCGATAATAATAAAGAGTATTTAAATGTTGCAAAAAAGTATTGGAATAAAGCGAAAATAGAACATAAAATTAATTTAATCGAAGATAATGCAATTGATGCACTGAATATGCTTAGTAAAAATGATCTCAATAGTTTTGACTTTGCATTCATCGATGCAGATAAATCTAATTACTGTTTGTATTATGAAAAAATTATTCCATTGATGCAAAAAGGTGGTGTGCTATGTATAGATAATACTCTTTGGAAAGGTAGAGTTTATGACAATAGCATTAACAATAGCAGCACTCAATCTATAAGAGATATCAATAAATTAATTAACTCTGATAAAAGAGTTGAACACTCTTTATTAACTATTTATGATGGCATGACAATTTGCTATGTTAAATGATGTACGTATATAGTTTCTATAAATTCCAAAAGTTAGACAACCTTCCTAAATTGAAAGAAGAAATCTATAATTGTTTGAATAAATATAGTATTAAAGGCACAGTCCTACTGTCACATGAAGGAATCAATGTGAACATGAGCCAACAAAAATATTTACTTGATTTGGCGATTGATGATATCAATAAAATAATTAATCTAACTGAAATATTAATTAATAAGTCTAAAACCGAAGAAATAGCATTCCAAAAAATTAAAGTTAAGATAAAAAATGAGATTATTAAGTTCAACTACTCTTTTGAGAGTCATAATATGAAGAGAGGTGCTCTTAAATCAATATGTCCTCGAAAATGGGAGGAATTACTTGATGAAGATATTCAACTAATTGATATGAGAAATAATTTTGAATATTCATTAGGCACATTTAAAAATGCAATTGGTTTAAGACTAAAAAACTTTACAGATTTAAAAGACAGATCTAAAGATTTAGGGATCCTAGATAAAAATAAAAAAACTGCAATATTCTGCACTGGTGGTATAAGGTGTGAGAAAGCAGGTTTGTACCTGAATAAAATAGGATTTAATGACATATACCAATTAGATGGCGGTATAATCAACTACCTTGATTCATCTGAAAAAACAAATAAATGGATTGGTAACTGTTTTGTTTTTGATGACAGAATTTTTTATTAGAAGCTAACTTCAAGAATACTATCTTTAACTGAAGCATAGTCTTCAATGGTCATCTTGAAGACTTCCATAGGTTTATTTTCTGATGAGAATCTTTCCATATTTGAGTGCTTGATTACAAAATCAAACTTATTAGGTATTTTCATGTTTTCTTTTATCATGAAATCATTCTTAGTAAAATTAAATGATATATTATCTTGATTTGCAGATATTCTTTTAATAGCAAAAGGTTGATTAACATTAATTTCTTTCAAAATCATAAAAAAATAACCCTGATAAATTATATTGGTTGAAACTTGGATATTTAGTATGGAGTTGAATTCAGATGAGTTATCCTTTAGTTGAGCTAGTAGATCTTTATATTGGACTTTATTTTTAATATCACGATGTTTAATAATTTTATTGAGTGTTTTTTGTGCAAGTAAATTATCGTTTATCGTAAATGAAAAGCTTAATTGATCTAAAAGGCCTTGTGCATCATTGGTAGACGCAATGTAGATATTAAAATATTTTTTTATAAGCTCCTTATTAATAGTCTCGCTATCGCTTCTTAGTACTAAAATATACTCTTTGATGGCATCCATGTTATTTGGTCTTAGATTTATGGCGATTTGATAGGCCCGTGAGGCTTTTTGATAGTTTTTTAAAATGGAATATGACTTACCTAGCATGAGCCAGCCATTAAAATCGTCTGGATTATTTAATAATTTTGATTCCAGCATGGGAACGTTATCCTTAATGGTCTTAATATTATTTCTTACGTTTAAATTTTTAGAATAAATACTTTTATAAGCCTTTACATTTGAATAATCATATGAATTTGAAAATATATATATAAAAATTAAAGATAAAATCAATGATAGAGTAATCTTTATTTTTTTATCCTGTGTCTGTGACACTGTTGACTTATTGATAGTTAGGAAAAAAAAGTAAACTAATGTAGATATAACAATCAAAAAATAAATCATCTGATATATCGCCTAAAAAGGACATAACTCAATATAACTATAAACACTAATGGACCAAACCATAGAATTATATTTTGATTATTTATTGGCGGTTCATAGAGGATATAAGAGCTGTATCTTTCAGACAAAAAATTTTTTATTTGCTCTTCATTTTTCCCTGATTTTAACATTTCTTTTATTTTCTGTTTCATATCGACCGCAAGAGGTGCTTCTGATTCAGAAAGATTTTGATTTTGACAAACCATGCATCTAAGTTCCTCTATGAGTGACTTATATTGTTTATCAATATCTTCTGAGAAACTATTACTAGAAAATAAAAAGGCAATTATTATAAATATTCTCTTCACTCATTCATTCCTAATAAAGGCATCATTTCCTGTTGAATAATATTATTATTAATTGGTCCAATATGTTTGTATAGAATAACTTGATTTTTGTCAATTATATAAGTTTCTGGTACCCCATAAACACCTAAATCCAAGGATAGATCACCTGAAAAGTCAGCAATAATAATACGATATGGATTACCTCTCATATTTAGCCATCCTTTTGCATCATCAGCATTGTCTTTATAATTAATGCCTACTAAATCAAAATTTTTATTATTTGAAAGAGCAATCAAATGTGAATGTTCCCTTTCGCACTCAAGACACCAACTTGCCCACACATTAATGATCGTTTTCTTGTTCTGAAAACTATTATTGTCATGCGCTGTATTTAGAAATAAATCATTTAGTTTAAATTTTGGAAATTCCTTTCCTATTAAAGGAGATTCGACTTTTTTTGGATCATTATATAAACCTTGATATAGGAAAAAACTCATAAAACTAAATGCTGCAATAGCAAAAATGGTACTTTTACTCATGATGATTTCTTTTTAAATCTAATGCTAAACATAGAACCTATAATCATAAATATAGTCCCTATCCATATGAATCTTATAAATGGTTTATCATATATTCTAAGCGACCATTTATTATCGTCTATCATGTTTCCTAAAGAGACATAGAGATCTCTATCAATCCTTCCATGAATTCCGGCTTCTGTCATGGGTGATTCGCTTGAATGATAGAGCCTTTTTTCAGGATTAATCTCGGTTATGAACTGATTATCTTTACTAACAAGTACTGATGCAATAATTGCATCATAATTAACAGATTTAAGTTCACTTAATTTTTCAAGTTTATATTCAAATAGACCAATTGTTTTCGATTCACCTACATTTAATACTAATTCTTTCTCTATTTTATTATTTTCAGAAATACTCGCGCCTAATATAAATATTGCTAATCCAAAATGAGCAAAGTACATACCTGTTCTATTTTTCAATTTAATTTTATTATCAAGGGAAAAAAACACGTCATATAGAATGTTCACTATTATCCATGTTGCTGAGAATATTCCAATAAAGAATAAAATAGAGTTAACAGAAAAAGTTAAAGACAAAATAATACTCAAAATTAAAATAACTATAAGTTGAATTGGTTGTGAGTTTTTTGAACTTCTTGCTAAAAGAATAGGTATGTATCCTACTAATAACATTAAAGGAATCATGAGAGGTATGAAAACTGCATTATAGTATGGTACCCCTACTGAAATTTTCTCAAGACCAAGTACATCTAAAAATAAAGGGTACATTGTTCCTAGAAGTATTGTAAATGTTGCAGTAACTAAAAGGATATTATTGAGCAAGAAAAAGCCCTCTTTAGAAAAGAATGTAACTTCATTATCATCAATAAATTTTTTTGAATTCATACTGTATATTATAAGTCCTCCTCCAATAAGTGCTAATAGCATGAGCAAAATGAAGATTCCGCGCGTTGGATCGCTGGCAAAAGAATGAACAGAAATTAAAATGCCTGATCTCACTAGAAATGTTCCTAATAGACTAAGTGAAAATGTAAATATTGATAAAAGAATTGTCCAGCTTTTAAACATGCCTTTTTCACCTGTTGCTATTACAGAATGAAGAAGTGCGGTTGACATAAGCCAAGGCATAAAAGATGCATTTTCAACGGGGTCCCAGAACCACCATCCACCCCAACCTAATTCGTAATAAGCCCACCAACTTCCTAAAGCAAAACCTAGTGTTAAGAATGACCATGATGCTAGAATCCAAGGTCTTATCCATTGTGCCCATTCTTTTTTAAAATCACTTTCAAAACAGCATGCGATAGCAAAAGAAAACACAACCGATAGTCCGACATAACCCATATATAACATTGG
>MDTG01030185.1_pt1 | contig 23085 bp, 23 predicted proteins | sample 811421 | NCBI WGS metagenome assembly MDTG01 (sample SAMN05326645, study PRJNA326480) | marine metagenome | isolation source: seawater | place: Pacific Ocean: South East | collected 2011
AAGGGCTTTCTTATAATTAATGGGTTTTTTACTTATTTTAAATTCTATATTCATTTTAAATTGAATTTTATCATTAGATAAACTAAAAGTCTCAAAAATTAAAATAATCTGGTAATTTATGAGTTTAGTAAAATCAATTGGCACACAAAAAGTTAATCTTGAATTTAATAAAGATTTTATTAATCTTTTTAGTGATAAGATAAAATCTAAAGATGTTGCTTTTATTAACCAAACTTTAGAAGATTTACACCCAGCTGATGTAGCCAATTTAATAGAAAACCTTAATATAGACACAAGAAACAAACTTATAGAAATAGAAGCGTTTAATATCGAGCCTGAAATTTTTATTGAACTCAACGAATCTGTTCAATCCGAAGTACTTTTACTTATATCCCCTGAATCTATAGCTAAAATTTTACGTAAACTAGAGTCTGATAATGCTATGCAAATTTTAGAGAACCTAGAAGAAGTTAAAAAGAAAAAAGTTTTAGATAAATTATCTCCACAAGATAGGTTTCTTTTAGAGGAAGGCTTGAGCTATCCTGAAGACTCTGCTGCGAGAATTATGCAAAGAGAATTTACTGCGGTACCCAGCGATTGGACTGTAGGTCAAACAATTGATTATTTAAGAGAAAACAAGGAATTACCAGAGGAATTTTTAGAAATTTTTATAGTTGATAAATATTTTAAACCTGTTGGAACAGTGCCATCTTCTAGAGTTTTAAGAACCTCAAGAGATTCAAAAATGAATTCTATTATGAGAGAAGTACCTGTTTTGATTTCTGTAAATATGGATAAGGAAGAAGTTGGACACACTTTTGAAAATTATAATCTTGTTTCCGCAGGAGTTGTAAATAAAGAAAACAAGTTGATTGGAATGATAACAGCTGACGATGTAGTAACTGTTGTACAAGAAGAAGCCGAAGAAGATGCTTTAAGATTAGCTGGTGTAGGTGATGAAGAAATTACAGATGGAGTTTTAAAAAAAACTAAAAGAAGATTTAGTTGGCTGTTACTTAATTTATTAACTGCAATAATAGCTTCAATAGTTATAGGTTTTTTTCAAGAAGATATTGAAAAAGTTGTTGCTTTAGCTGTTTTGATGCCAATCGTTGCCTCTATGGGAGGAAACGCTGGAATGCAGACGTTGGCGGTTACCATAAGAGCAATTGCTAAAAAAGAAATATCATCGGGAAATTTTTTAAAAATTGTAACAAAGGAATTTATTATAGGAATATTAAATGGAGTTATTTTTGCAATTATATCTGGAGTCGTAGTTCAATTTTGGTTTAAAGAAATAGATCTTTCAATCTTAATTGCAGTTTCAATGGTTCTGAATATGATAGTTGCAGGATTATTTGGTATACTTGTCCCAGTTTCTCTAAAAAAAATGAATGTAGATCCCGCTCTAGCTTCGAGTGTATTTGTAACCACAATTACAGACGTTATAGGATTCTTATCTTTTTTAGGAATTGGTTCTTACTTTTTCCTAGGCTAAAAATTGTCAATTAATCGAGTTTTTCCAATATAAAAGGCAACAAAAATATTAAAATTATTTTTTTTATTTTTTGGATTTTTTAATGATTTGGTATTAAAAAAATCAATATAATCAATTTTTTTGATACCAAGAGTTAATAATTTATTTAAAATTTTTTTTTTGTTCATAAATTTTTTATTTTTTTTAATAAAATTTATAGCTTTTGATAAAACTCCAATTTCTTTTTTGTTTAAATTAAAATTCCTAGATGAACAGGCTATTCCATTTTTCTCTCTAATAGTATTACAAGAAATAACTTTTGTATTAATTTTATTCTTTTCAACGTGTTTCTGAATTAAAAAAAGCTGTTGAAAATCTTTCTTTCCTAAAATAATATATTTTGGGTTTATAATCTCTAAAAACCTATTAACCACATTTACCACTCCCATAAAATGATTTTTCCTTTTTTTACCACATAATTTTTTACAAAATTTATGGAGGTAAATCTTATTTTTAGTTTTAAAGGAATATATGTCTGAATAATTTGGAAGATATAAATAGTTAACTTTGAGGTTTTTTAATAAATTAATATCTTTACTCAATCTGCGAGGATATCTTTTAAAATCATTTTTTGAGTCAAATTGTTTTGGATTTACATAAATTGAAACTATTACTCTTTTAAACCTCCTTTTAGCTATTTTTATCAAACTAATGTGACCCCTATGGAGACCTCCCATTGTGGGAACAAAAGAAAGACTCTTTTCGTTAATAATCTGTTTTTGTAAAAGAATTTTTTGTCTAAATATTTTCATTTGTAAATTCTAATGATAATAAGTAAAAGAATCATATGATAAAGCAAGCAATTATTCCATTAGCTGGCTTGGGAACCAGACTTCTCCCTTTAACAAGTGTAATACCAAAAGAATTACTACCTGTTAATGGTAAACCTAACTTAGAGTATATATTAGAGGAATGTGTTAATGCCGGAATAAATGAAATTATATTTGTCATATCAAAAAAAAAATCTAGTATTAAAAAATATTTTTACAGTGATAAATTATATAATTCAATTATTTCAAAAAAAAAAAATAAAAAGATAGTAGAGGAGTATCAAAAATTAAAAAGATATAGAAAAATGATTAAATTTGTTTATCAAAACAAACCCAGAGGCACAGGTGATGCAGTTTTAAAATGTAAAAAATATATTAAAGGAAATTACTTTCTAATGTTGCTACCAGATGATTTAATAATTAATAAAAATTGCTCTAAAGAAATGATTAAAATTCATAAAGCAAAAAAGTCATGTGTTATAGCTACTAAAAAAATTAAACCAAAAAACGTTTCTAGATGGGGCATACTTTCTTTAAAAAATAGAAAAAAAACAAGTTTTGAAATTGAGGATGTAATTGAAAAACCATCTGTTAAAGAGGCTCCCTCAAATTATGCCATAATTGGCAGATACATTTTACCAAAAAAAATAATGTACATTTTGAAAAATCAAAAAAAAGGACGTGGAGGAGAAGTTCATATTACAGATGCAATAAAAAATTTAATTTATAAAGGTGAAAAATTTTATGGAAATATTTTTAAAGGAAAATATTTAGATTCAGGCACACTTGAAGGATATATTAAATCAAATCTAGAGATCTCAAAATTAAAATAAATTTATGAAAATATGCATGATAGGAACTGGATATGTTGGTTTGGTAAGCGGAACTTGCTTTGCTGATTTAGGTAATAAAGTTTATTGTGTTGATAAAGATAAGATAAAAATTAACAAATTAAAAAATGCAATTTCACCAATCTATGAACCTGGTTTAAATGATTTAATAAGAAATAATTACAAAGCTAAGAGATTATATTTTACTGATGATTTGGAAAAAGCTATTAGTGAGTCTCAAATAATTTTTATTTGTGTTGGTACACCAAATAAAAAAAAATCAAATTTGGTAGATATATCCCAAGTACATAGTGTTGCAAAATCTATATCTAAATATATTAAAAATTATAAAATTATAGTTAATAAATCTACAGTCCCTGTTTCTACTGGAGACCAAATAGAAAAAATTATAGCCAAAAAAGTTAAGAAATCTATGTTTGATGTGATATCTAATCCAGAATTTTTAAGAGAAGGCGAAGCTATAAGAGATTTTAAATATCCCGATAGAATTATCATTGGATCGAACAATAAAAATACTTTTAAGAAAATGAAGCTTCTTTATGAGCCTATTATTAGAAAAGGAGCTAAATTTTTCACCACTTCAAGAAAAGGTGCCGAACTAATCAAGTATGCCTCTAATGCTTTTCTAGCTACAAAAATTACTTTTATTAATGAAATAGCAAATTTATGTGAGTCAATAGGTATAAATATAGAAGATATATCTTTAGGCATGGGTTCTGATGCTAGAATAGGAAGCAGATTTTTAAGAGCAGGACCAGCATATGGCGGATCATGTTTTCCAAAGGATACTAAAGGTTTAGTTTCAATAGCAGATAAGCACAGAACAAATTTGTCTATAGTAAAATCTGTAATAAAATCAAACAATAATAGAAAGATCTTATTAACTAAAAGAATTAGCAAAATAATGAATAATAAAATTAGAAATAAAAAAATTACAGTTTTAGGGGTAACATTTAAAGCCAATACTGACGATATGAGAGAATCTTCAAGTCTTGTACTAATACCTTATTTGTTAAAGAAAGGGGGTCTTGTTAGATATTATGATCCTTCGGGTCCAAAAGATGAATTTAAAAAAAATAAAAATTTACAATTTGAAAAAAATATACACAAAGCTTGTATTGGTTCTGATTTAATTATTATTAATACTGAATGGGATGAATTTAAATCTATAGATTTTAAAAAAATTGTTAAAAAAAGTAATTTCAAAATTTATGATATGAGAAATCTTTATAATCCAAATCAATTAAAGAAGAAAAAAATAAAGTATTATTCGGTCGGGAGATAAAAACTATATTTCAAAAATTGCATCTACTTCAACAGCTACACCTAACGGCAAACTGTTTGAACTAACTGCAGCTCTAGTATGCAGTCCTTTATCTTCAAAAACTTTTGAAATAATTTCAGATGCCCCATTTATAACTTTTGGTTGGTCTGTGAAATCATTTACAGAATTGACATACCCCGTAAGTTTAATACATGATTTTATCTTGCTTAGATCATTGCCACAGGCTTTTTTTGCTTGTGAAATTAAGGCTAGCCCACATCTCTTAGCAGCTTCATAACCTTGAGTTACATTTAAATCTTTTCCTACTTTTCCTTTAATTAAATTACCTTTAGCATCAACAGAAATTTGTCCTGATATATAAAGCAAATTTCCTACACTTTTAGCAGCAACGTAAGCTCCGACAGGTTCTTTTGGACTAGGCAATATAATATTCAGCTCTTTTATTTTATCCTCGACCGTCATTATTATTTTTTTATTTTTTCTTCAACTGTTGTTTTTATATTTTGAAAACTTTTATCTAATGTTTTATTTTTTTCGCTAAAATCTTTTATTTTATTCATGCTTTTTCCTAAAAAATTACATTTAGGAGTTAATTTCTGGCTTAAGGTATCACACTTGACTTTTGTATCTGCATTGATTGTTGTAGTTATAATCAATATTAATATTAAAACTGGAAATATTATTTTATTCATTTTTTTCTTCTTTTCTTTTTAGTTTTATCATATTCTTTCCTTTTTTCTATAAGAATTAAAGCTTCTTCCATTGTAATTTCAATTGGATCTTTATCCTCTGGGATAGTTGCATTAAGTGATTTATATTTTATATAAGGTCCATATTGGCCCTTCATTATCCTCACTGGTTTTTTATCTTCAGGGTGCTCTCCAAGATTTTTAATTTCTGATGACGACATTCTACCAGGTTTAGCTTCTGATATAAGAGTTATAGCTCTGTTAAGACCAATGGAAAATAATTCCTCAACACTTTCAATTCTTGCTGACTTATTAGAACATTTTAGATAAGGACCAAATCTTCCTACGTTAATTGTTATATCTTCATTTAATTCTGGATGTTTGCCAATTATTTTTGGCAAAGAGCATAAATACTTTGCTTTCTCTAAGTCAATATTTTCAATTTGTAAGCCTTTAGGTATAGATACATTTTTTAAATTTTCATTTTCTTTTTTCTTTTTAGATTTTTTACCTTTCCCTTGATTTAATTCATTAGCCTCAATCTCAAATTGTAAATAGGGACCAAATCTTCCGTTTTTAAGAAAAATATCTTTGCCCATATCATTTTTTCCAATCAACTTTGGTTCAGCCAAGTTTATTTGCTGTGAAGCCTTTGATTTTGATAGTGGCCTAGTAAATTTGCATTCCGGGTAATTTGAACAACCTATAAAAGCACCACCTCTAAAACTATTTTTAAGGCTTAGTTTTCCAGTATCGCAGAGCTTACATTTTCTATCGATATCATCATTATCGTCTCTTTCAAACACAAGGTCACCCAAACTTTCATTCAATAGATCTAAAACTTCTCTAGTCCTTTTTTCTTTGACTTGTCCTACGTTTGAATCAAAATCTTTCCAAAAACCTTCTAGAACTTTTATCCAGTCAATTTTACCACTAGTAATCTCGTCTAATTGATTCTCTAATTCGGCGGTAAAATTATAATCAACATATTTGGTAAATAATTTTTCAAGGAATGCAGATAGTAATTTTCCTCTATCTGTTGGATGGAATCTTTTATTTAATAATTCAACATAATTTCTAGTAGACAGAACTGATATTATACTTGCATACGTTGATGGTCTTCCTATACCTAATTCCTCCATTTTTTTTACTAAACTAGCTTCGGAATATCTAGGAGGTGGATCGGTAAAGTGTTGATCATCGATTAATTCCTTAATAGATACTTTATCTCCAACTTTGACTTCAGGTAAAATATTTTTAAGATCCTCATCTTTATCTTCAAATTTATAGACTTTTAAATATCCTTCAAATTTAACAGTAGAACCATTCGCTTTAAAATTAATCATTTTGTCTTCAGACTCAATAGTTATACTTTTTCTATCAAATTCAGCAGGATTCATCTGTGAAGATACAGCTCTATTCCAAATTAATTCATAAAGTTTGGATTGATCGGTGCTTAAGTATTTTTTCATTTCAGAAGGTATTCTTGAAACATCTGTGGGTCTAATAGCCTCGTGTGCTTCTTGAGCATTCTTTGCTTTTTTTCCGGTATAACTATTAGGATTTTCAGGTAGAAATTCTTTTCCATGTTCTTTGTTTATAAAATCTCTAAAATCAGAAATAGCCTCTTTTGAAATTTGAGTTCCATCCGTTCTCATATATGTAATGAGACCTATCGTATCACCCTCAATATCTATTCCTTGATAAAGTCTTTGTGCAATTTGCATTGTTCTAGATGCACCAAAACCAAACTTTCCTGAAGCCGTTTGTTGTAACGTTGAAGTAGTAAATGGTGCCAGTGGATTTCTTCTGTACACTTTTGAAGAAACATCGGTTATTTTATAAGATTGTTTTTTAATTTCATTTAGAGCTTTTTCTGTATCAGCTTTATTTTTAAAGGAGAACTTTTCTACTTTTTTCCCAAGAAAAATAGATAACTTTGATTTTATAAGTTTATCATCATATTGAAAGTTATTAGAAACGGTCCAGAATTCCTCCGGTTTAAAAAGCTCAATTTCATGTTCACGTTCAGTTATAAGTCTTAGTGCAACAGACTGAACTCTCCCAGCAGATTTAGAACCAGGTAGCTTGGTCCATAAAATAGGAGAAATATTAAAGCCAACAAGATAATCTAATGCTCTTCTAGCCATATAGGCGTTGACTAACAAAGATTCAATTTCTCTTGGATTTTTTATTCCGTTAGTAACTGCTTTTTTTGTAATCTCATTAAAAACTACTCTTTCAACTTTTTTTCCTTTAAGTAATTTTTTTCCTTCTAAAATCTCTCTTACATGCCAAGCAATTGCTTCTCCCTCTCTATCGGGATCGGTTGCTAGAATAATTCTTTCCGAATCAGCGGCTGCATCAGCGATTTCTTTTACATACTTTTTTGAGAAGCTATCGAGCTCCCATTCCATTTTAAAATTATTTTCTGGATCAACAGAGCCATTTTTTGAGGGAAGATCTCTAACATGACCATAGCTTGCTAAAACAATATAATCCTTACCTAAATATTTGTTTATTGTTTTTGCTTTAGCAGGACTTTCTACTATTACAAGATTCATTATATATGTTTATTTTCAAATATAATGATATTTGTCAAATGATAGTATTTTTGTTGTCAAAAAGGCAATAAATTAAAACTTAATTTTATCTTCAGTTCTGTTTTTAATCCTCACAATATTTTCTTTATGGGTGAATACTATAATCATAAAAAACGTAAAATAGAAAAAGTCTGATGAAATTGAAGTTAAAAAAAGAGCAAATAGAAAAACATTTAAAGATCCAATTATAGATGAAAGTGACGAGTATCTAGTTGCATAAAGAATTATTAACCATGAAATTCCAAAAACTATTGCTAATTTAAAAGAAATGGCGAAAATAATTCCTAAATAAGTAGCTACTCCTTTGCCCCCTTTAAATTTTATCCAAACAGGAAAAACATGACCTAAAAAGCAAATTAGTCCAGAAAGATATAAAAATTCCGGAAAAAAAATTTTGGTTATATAAATAGATAAAAATCCTTTTGAAATATCGAAAAACAAAGTAAGGGCAGCTAATTTTTTTTTTCCAGTTCTTAAAACATTAGTTGCCCCTATATTTCCAGAACCTATCTCTCTTATATCTTCTTTTAAAAAAAGCTTTGTTAAAATCAATCCAAAGGGTACAGAACCCAAAGTATATGAATAAGTGATTATAATTATTAAATCTAAATTCACTTTTGATTAAATACTAACTCACCGTTCAGAAAAGTCATTAAAACTTTTCCTTGCATTTTTCTTCCCTCAATTGCTGTGTTTTTGGATTTGGATTTTAAATCATTTGCTTTAACTACCCATGGTTTATTTAGATCAAAAATGCAGATATCAGCATCGAACCCCTTTTTAAGAGATCCTTTTTTAATTTTTAATATCTTTGATGGGTTTACCGTTAACATTTCAATAATTCTTTTAAGTTTTAAAGATCCGTTGTGATATAGCTCAAGAGAAAGTGGTAATAAAGTTTCAACTCCTACAGCGCCAGTGGCTGCTTGAGCAAAAGGAAGTCTTTTAGACTCTTCGTCTTCTGGTTTATGATCTGACACAATAACATCTATTAGACCTTCTTTTATTCCATTAACTAAGGACATCCTGTCTTTTTCTGATCTTAAAGGAGGAGAAACCTTCAAGAAAGTTTTAAAATCACCTATATCATTTTCATTTAGTGACAAATTATTTACAGACACTCCAACTGTAAATCTTTTTCCATTAGATTTGTTCTTCTTTATGACCTCCAAAGATTTTCTAGAAGATATTTGGTTAATATGGTACCTACAAGGATATTCTTCTAACAAAGTAAGATCTCTTTCTACAATAATTTTCTCAGCTATTGATGGTATACCAGTTAAACCTAGTCTAGTTGAAATTTCCCCTTCGTGTATTAAACCATTTTTTGCAAGTTCATAATCCTCTGAATGTTGAATAACTAAAACACCTATATCTAATGCATAATTCATTATTCTAGACATCACCTCTGTATTTTGAACAGATCTAGTTACATCAGTAAAACCAATTATACCTTTACCTGATAACAAACCAAACTCAGTCATAGACTTGCCATCCATGTTTTTAGTTAAACTTGCACATGGAAAAATGTTTATTTTAGCTTTATCTCGTCCTCTTCTTATTATAAAATCAACCATTGAAACATTATCAATTACAGGTTTTGTATTTGGCATTGAGACAACTGAAGTAACACCTCCAGCTAATGCAGCCTGACTTAACGTTCTAAAATTTTCTTTGTATTCGTAACCAGGTTCTCCCACAAATGTTTTCATATCTACTAATCCTGGGATTAAAACATTTTTTTCTACATCAATAACTTCTGCTTTACTTGGTATATTTGATTTATTTACTTCTTTTCCAATGGCTTTGATTTTTCCTTTTTCATCAATTATGAGACCACCAACTATATCTAATTCTTGAGATGGATCTATGATTTTAGCATTTATTAAGTATTTTAGTTTCATTTATTTTTTACAATATATTTTTAAACATGCCATTCTAATTGCCACACCAAGTTCAACTTGTTCCTTTACAAGACTTACATTAATATTATCTGCTAACTTCGTGTCAATTTCTACACCTCTATTCATTGGTCCTGGATGCATGACCAAAGCATCTTTGTTAGCATATTTTAATTTTTCTGGGGTTAAACCAAAATATTCATAATATTCTCTTTTAGAGGGCAAGAAGGAACCTTGCATTCTTTCATTTTGCAATCTTAACATCATAACTATATCACAAGAGTCTAAACCTTTTTTCATGTCCGTAAAAGATTTTGCACCAAGTCTTTCTATAGATTTTGGCATTAAAGTTTTTGGTGCTATTACATTAACTTCTGCACCCAACATATTCATTAAATAAATATTTGATCTAGCAACTCTTGAATGTAATATGTCTCCACAAATTCCAATTTTTAAACCTTCTATTTTTCCTTTTCTATCAATTATTGTTAAAGCATCTAGAAGAGCTTGAGTTGGATGTTCTCTTCTTCCGTCACCAGCGTTTATAACTGCACAATTAACCTTTTGAGATAACAAATTAGGAGCACCAGAGTCCTGATGTCTTATTACAATAATATCGGGGTGCATAGCATTTAACGTCATTGCGGTATCTATTAATGTTTCACCTTTTTTGAGGGATGAATTTACCACATTCATTGTCATAACATCTGCCCCCAATCTTTTTCCTGCAAGGTCAAAAGAGCTTTGAGTACGCGTTGAAGGTTCAAAAAATAAATTTATTTGGGTTTTTCCTCTAAGAACATCAAGTTTTTTTGAGTTGCTTCTATTTAATTTGATAAAAGTTTTAGCTTCATTAAGAATATTTTTTGCTTCTTGAATTGAAAGATTTTGAATACCTAATAGGTGTTTTGGCTGGTTTTTAATAGCTGAAGTTGTCTTTATAACTGCCATTAAAATCAACTCTATAGGCCTTTTAAGTCATGATAGCAAGTTATTTTTTTAAATAATCTAATGCACCCTGGAGAATAAAAGTAGCGGCATTTTCATCCAATTTTTGAACCTTTTTACTCGTATTAGTGTTTAAATTCCTTGTTAAATTAAAAGCCCCGTCACTAGACAGTCTTTCGTCCCACAGAGTGATAGGTTCAGAAATATTTTTTGATAGATTTATTGCCAAGTCCTTAGCTGATTGTGATGATTTACTTGCTGTTCCATCCATGTTTATAGGATTACCTATTATTATCCCTTTAATGCTATTTTCATGAATTATTTTCACAATATCCTTCAAAAATGTCTTATAGTTATCTTTTAATAAAACTTTATATGGTGTAGCCACTACTTTATTTTCATCAGATATCGCTATACCAACTCGTTTTTTTCCTGGATCTATGCCCATTAATCTTGATTTTTTATTCAATTTTTTCTTAAAATCTTTAATATCGAGCATTTTATTTTATATTTTATGATATTAATTTCTTGTATACTTAACATATTTCACAAATGTCCATAGATAAAGACAAAATTAAGCATATTAGTCAATTAGCCAGGATCTCATTAGATTCTAAAAAAACAGATGCTTTAGCTAAAGATTTATCGTCGATTTTTAAATTTATAGAGCAATTAAATGAGATAAATACAGATAAAACAGAACCATTATCCTCAATTTTGAATGAACCACTAAGATCAAGAGAAGATGTTATTAATGACGGGAAAATTAGAGAAAAAGTACTAAAAAATTCACCCCAAAAAAATGAAGAATTTTTTATTGTGCCAAAAGTTATTGAATAATGACTGAATTAACAAAAAAAAGTTTAACAGAAATAACAAATTTAATTAAAAAAAAAGAGATTAAATCTGAAGAGTTAACTGAATCATTTATAAGAAATATAGAAAAAGATAAAAAGTTAAATTCATTTATCACAAAATGTTCTGAGTCAGCGCTAAAGAAAGCTAAAAATTTTGATAAAAAACCGGAATTAAAAAAACTTTTACCAGGAATTCCCATAGCCGTTAAAGATCTTTTCTGCACTAATGGAGTAAAAACTACTGCGGGTAGCAAAATGTTAGAAAATTTTATTCCAAATTATGAGTCAACCATAACAAATAATTTATGGAATGAGGGTGCATTTTTATTAGGAAAATTAAATTGTGATGAATATGCAATGGGTTCTTCAAATGAAACAAGTTATTTTGGAAATGTAATGAATCCAATCGCTAAAAATACTGTTCCAGGCGGATCGTCTGGAGGTTCTGCTAGTGCTTTAGCGGCCAATCTTACTCCAGCAACTATCGGTACTGACACTGGTGGTTCAATTAGACAACCAGCATCATTTACAGGAACAGTTGGTTTAAAACCAACTTATGGTCTTTGTTCTAGATGGGGGATCGTTGCTTTTGCTTCTTCCTTGGATCAAGCTGGGCCAATGACAAAATCTGTGGAAGATTGTGCTTTAATGTTAGAAGCAATGGCGGGCTTTGATGAAAAAGATTCTACTTCCATAAATAAAAAAAAAGAAAATTATTCAAAAAATTTATCTGACAAGATTAAAGGATTAAAAATTGGTATTCCAAAAGAGTACAGAGTAGAAAACATGCCCAAAGAAATAGATAAACTTTGGGAAAATGGAAAGAAGATCTTAAAAGAATCTGGAGCTGAGATAATCGATATTACTTTACCGAATACAAAATATGCTTTACCAACTTACTATATAGTTGCTCCAGCAGAGGCTTCTTCCAATTTAGCAAGATATGATGGAGTTAAATATGGTTTTAGATCAAATAGAGGAAATAACCTTTTGGAGATGTATGAAAACACTCGATCTGAAGGGTTTGGAGACGAGGTTAAAAGAAGAATTTTAATTGGGACATATGTTCTTTCATCAGGTTATTATGATGCTTATTATTTAAAGGCACAAAAAGTTAGATACTTGATAAAAAATGATTTTGATCAGGTTTTTAAAAAAGTTGATGCTATATTAACACCATCGACTCCTAGTTCGGCATTTAAGATAGGTGAAAAAAAAGACGATCCAATATCAATGTATCTAAATGATATATTCACTGTGCCAGTTAATTTGGCTGGTATACCAGCAATTTCTATTCCTGCAGGCACTGATAACAATAATTATCCTCTTGGCCTTCAATTGATAGGAAAGCCTTTAGATGAACAAAAACTTTTAAATATTGCTTTTGCAGCAGAAAAAAAAATAAATTTCAAGCAAACACTTAAAAAATGGTGGGAAAAATAATGAACAAGCAAAATGGCAAATATTTAATCAAGGGAGAAAAAGGAAATTGGGAAGTAATTATTGGTCTTGAGGTACACGCTCAAGTTATTTCTAAATCTAAACTTTTTTCAGGTTCCTCTACTAAATTTGGAGCTGAACCTAACACTCAAGTAAGTTTAGTAGACTCTGCTTTTCCAGGAATGCTACCCGTTATAAATGAATATTGTGTTCAGCAAGCAATTAAAACAGGTTTAGGTTTAAATGCGAAGATTAATCATTATTCAGTCTTCGATCGCAAAAATTACTTTTATGCAGATCTTCCTCAAGGTTATCAGATTTCACAATATAAAAATCCTATAGTTGGCGAGGGTAATATAACTTTAGATTTGCCAGAGGGTACAAAAAATGTAGGTATAGAAAGACTGCATTTAGAACAAGACGCAGGAAAAAGCATTCATGACATTGATCCAAATAATACTTATGTAGATTTAAATAGATCGGGTGTTGCTCTGATGGAAATAGTAAGCAAACCAGACTTAAGATCTCCTGACGAGGTAAACGCCTACATTAAAAAATTAAGATCGATAATGAGATATTTAGGTACATGTGACGGCAATATGCAAGAAGGTTCTCTAAGAGCAGATGTAAATATTTCAGTAAGAAAAGTAGGAGATAAAAAACTAGGAACTAGATGTGAAATAAAAAATGTAAATTCAATAAAATTTATGCAAATGGCTATAGCTTATGAAGCTCAAAGACAAGTAGAATTACTAGAGTCTGGCAAATCTGTTGATCAAGAAACTAGATTATTTGATACAAAAAAAAATGAAACAAGATCAATGAGATCAAAAGAAGATGCTCACGACTACAGATATTTTCCTGATCCAGACTTATTGCCCTTAAATTTAGATAAGAAATTAATAGAAAAAATTAAAAAAAATCTTCCTGAATTACCAGATCAAAAAAAAGAACGTTTTATAAAAAATTATGCTTTAAACACTTACGAAGCCAATGTTTTGGTTTCTGAGAAAGAAATATCCGATTATTTTGAGGAAGTGGTTGAAACTTCGGACATAAAATTAGCAAAAAATTGGATTATGGGTGATCTTTTTGCATCTTTAAATGAAAAAAATATTTCTATATCTCAATCTCCAGTAACAGCAAAAATAATGGCTCAATTAATTAATTCAATAAGTTCAGGAATTATTTCAGGAAGAACTGCAAAAGAAGTTTTTGAAATAATGAAAGAAACAGGGGAAGAACCAAATAAAATTATAGAAAGTAAAGGATTACAACAAAAAAGCGACCCAAAAGAGTTAGAGGAAATTATAGATAAAATACTAAATAATAATAAAGATAAAGTAGAACAATATAAGTCTGGCAAAGATAAATTATTTGGATTCTTCGTTGGTCAAGTTATGAAGGCATCAGAAGGTAAAGCTAACCCAAAATTAGTAAATGAGATACTTATTAAAAAATTAAAATAGGAATGGGCAAAGATCTTGAAATAAGTTATAAAATACAAAATTATATTCAAGAATTAAGCAAATCTCTACATCCTGTTCAAGCAGAGATTATTTCCTACAACGAGAGCTTGGGTGAAGTTAAAAAAATGCAGATAGCAATCTCGCAGTGTCATTTTTTAGAATTTATTACTAAAGTTGTTGAAGCCAAGAAAATATTAGAAATAGGAACCTTTACAGGTCTAAGTACATTATCGATGTCTTTAGGCTTACCAGAAGATGGTTTGCTTATAGCCTTAGATAAAAATAATGAAACAAATATAAAAGCTAAAAATTTTTTTAAAAAGGCTAATCAAAATAAAAAAATCAAGACAATCATCAAGCCAGCTTTAGAGACGTTAAAAGAATTAAAAAATGATAATTTAGATTTTGATATTATTTTTATAGATGCAGATAAGGAAAATTATAAAAATTACTATGATAATGCTGTATTGATGGTAAAAAAAGCTGGTTTGATTATAATAGATAATGTTTTATGGCATGGAGAAGTGGCTGAAGAAAGCAATAAAGAAAAACTTACTGAAATTATGAGAGATTTTAATATTTATGTTAAAAATGATACAAGAACAGAAAAAATAACTATCCCTATTGGAGACGGCTTTACTGTTTGCAGAAAATTATAATGTTTATTGTTTTAGGATTCTATAAATTTAAAAAATTAAAATATTTAAAAAAAAATAAGTTAATTCTTCAAAAATTATTTATAGACAATAATATTCGAGGAACTCTAATTATTTCAAAAGAAGGACTTAATGGAACTATTTCAGGCAAATCTAAAAAAATTTCTTTAATAAATAAAAAAATTAAAAATTTATTTGGAGTTATGAATTTTGATAGTGAAAACTTATCTAAAAGTAAATTCCAGCCATTTCATAGACCTAAAATCAAAATTAAAAAAGAAGTAGTTCCAATGGGTTTAAATATTTCACCTAAAATTAAGAAAAAAAATCATATTCTACCTAACAAATGGAACCAACTTATAACAAATAAAAATACGCTAATTTTAGATGTTAGAAAACCATTTGAATATGAAGTTGGTAGTTTTAAAAAAGCTGTTAACCCTAATGTTAACCACTTCAGAGAATTTCCTAAATATCTAAATAAATTAAACAAACAAAAACCTATTGCAATGTTTTGCACTGGAGGTATTAGATGTGAAAAAGCCTCAGTTTATTTAAATCAAAAGGGATTTAAAAATGTCTTTCAATTAAAAGGGGGAATTTTAAATTATTTAAATAAAATAAAAAAAAAAAATAGCTTGTGGAATGGCGAATGTTTTGTTTTTGATAATAGAGTTTCTGTTAAACATGGCTTAATTACGGGATCATATTTTGTTTGCAGTGGGTGCAGAACACCAGGATCTTCAGTAGACAAAAAATCTAAGAAATATGAAGAAGGAGTTTCATGTCCAAGATGTTATGACACACTCACCAACACTCAAAAAACAAGATTTAGAATGAGACAAAAGCAGATTAATCTTGCTAAACAAGTTGGAAAAAAGCATAAGTTCCAAAAGGAATTTTAATATATATGGATTTAACTAAGGGTTCTATCTGGCAATTACTTAGAAAAGTAACTATTCCAGCAAGTACTGGTTCTCTATTTCAAACATTTTATAATCTTGTAGATACATACTTTGCTGGCAAAATATCTCCCGAAGCATTAGCAGCAATAGCAAAGTCTTGGCCAATATATTTTATTGCTATAGCTGTGGCAGTTGGTATAGGAGCAGGCACAACAGCTCTTATAAGCAACTCAATTGGTGCTAAAGAAGATAAAAAAGCTTCAATGTATGTTGCTCAATCTATAGTCTTTGCAATAGGCATTTCAATTTTTGTTACATTGTTTGGTCTAAATTTTTCGGACGAACTTTTAAGAGTTATGGGCTCAAGCAAAGAAAGCATTGTCTTAACACGGGAGTATTTAGATATAATTTTTTATGGAGCAATAATAGTTTTAATACAATTATCTTTAAATGGGACTCTTAATGCACAAGGAGACACAAAGAGTTATAGAAATGTTTTAATTTTCACTTTTTTTTTAAATATTTTTCTTAATCCACTTTTTATTTTTGGATATGGATTTATTCCAGCTTTTGGTATTTCCGGCTTAGCTATAGCTACACTTTTTTCACAATTTATCGGATTAATTTATTTAGCCAATAAGGTTTATTGCTGCAAATTAAAAAAATATTTATATTTTGAATGTTACAAACCAAAATTAATATATTTAAGCACTCTTTTCAAACAATCTGTTCCAATTATGTTTACGATGTTAATGATTATGTTTGGTGTGTTTAATATTTTTTATTTTGTAGGTCAATTTGGTGAACTTGCAACAGCTGGTTATGGTACTGCTGTGAGAATAGAACAAGTTTTACTATTACCGGTAATAGGATTGAATACTGCTGTATTATCAATAGCAGGTCAAAATTTTGGTGCAAAAATGTATTTTAGAGTTAAAGAGGTTTATGGAAAGGCTTTGATGTTTGGTTCAGGTTTCATGATTTTAGCTGGTATTTTTATTTATTTTACATCAGAATTGATAATTTCCTTTTTTACTAACGATCCTTTTGTAATTCAAAGCGGGGCGCTTTATTTACAAGTTGCAGCATTGATAGGCCCTGTTTACCCTGTTTTTTTTATAACTTCTGCTTTATTTCAAGCTCTCAAAAGACCAACTTATAGTTTATACATGACTATTCTTAGACTTACGTTAATTCCATTTATGTCTCTTTGGTACGTAATAAATATAAAAAATGGAGAATATCAGGATATTTTTTATACAATAATGATTACAAATTGGATGATGGGATTAGCCGTTTTGACCTTTGTGCCCTTCCTTTTGAAGAATGTTTTCAAAATTTCTTTTAAAAAATTATTTGTATTTTAATTTATTTTCTAATTTTCTTACAAAGTAAGAAACAAGTAAAATAAGTATTAGATATTCCAAAATTAAAAAAGTATAAATTTCTAATGGTCTATAAGTGGTTGTAACTAACTCATTTGCCTTCCTAGTTAAATCAGCTATACCAATAATTGATACTAGTGAAGACATTTTTAATACGTAAACAAATTGATTACCTAAAGCAGGTAAGACAACTTTTATCGCTTGAGGAAGTATTACAAGTCTCATTTTTTTGAAAAAATTCATTCCTAGGGAACCAGCCACTTCATGTTGGCCTTTGTTAATTGAGTTAATACCGGCTCTAAAAATTTCTGCCTGAAAGGCACTTTCACTAATTGTTAGAGCAATTATTCCTGACACAAAAGGAGAGAAGCTTACTCCTAACATTATTGGTAAGCCATAATAAATCCAAAGTATTAAAACTAATAATGGAATTGCTCTAACAATTTCTACATAGGTAATATTAAAGTAAGTTAAAAACTTATTATTAGAAAGTGAAGGCAGAGCTACAATTAAACCTATAATCATTGCAAGTATTATTGAAACTACAGATATATAAATCGTAGTAGTTATTCCACTTATCAAAAATTTTAGATTAGTTAATCCTTCTACGTTATTTGGACTAAGAATATACCAACCCCATTCGTAGTTTGAGCTACATCCTTGTACAACTATAAATATAAAAAGATATTTTATAAACTTCACTAAATAATTATATTTCTTTACTAAAGTGAATTAAACTTAAATTATAAGCTTTTAAGATCGTATTTAGCTAATAAAGACTTGAAAAAACCTGATGCTTTCTTATCTTTAATCCATTTACTTACATAGTTATTCCAAGTTTTATCATTTTTAGGAACCATCATTGCTAAAAAAGCAGGATTTTTTTCTCCATCAGGTACTATTGCTAATTGAGGATATTTTATTACTAATTTATTAGCTTCTGTTGAACTTGTTATATTTCCATCAGCTCTTCCAGCCAAAACTTCTTGAAAGTCTCGCGCAGGAGCTTCTACAGATTTTAATTTTGATTTTGGAAAAAATTCTTTTGCTTTTTCCTCTTGGGACGTACCAAGAGTTGTTGCAATTGTAACTTTTTTATTATTTAAAGACTTCCAAGTTGGAAATTTTTTTAAATTTTTCTTTAGTACTAATGGAACTGTACCATATTTATAATAAGTCGATGTAAAACCGGCTACTTCTGCTCTTTTGGGTGTTTTAGTTACACTCGTTGAAATATCGTACCTATCAGCTGTAATTCCTGCAACTATTGTTTTCCATTCAGCCGGTACAAATTTTACCTTTACGCCCATATCTTTTGCTAACTCTTTCATTACATCAATATCAAATCCTTTATATTTATTTGTTGCTGGATCTTTCATTGACATTGGATCCCAATCACCAGTAGTGCCAACTCTTAGTTCTCCATTTTTTTTGATTGTTTGCAGTTTTGACTCTGCATTTGCTACTGTTGATATGATTAAAAAACTTATTATTGCTAAAATTTTTTTCATTTTTTCTTTTTACTTTTTTTTTTCCGTTAAATCCAAACGCATATTGACCCAATTAATGACTTGACTAATAACACATATTTAGACTATAAAGAACAAAACAAGAACATTATGAAGCTGACAATACCATTTTATTTACACAAAGTAGGGGCCGGATTTCCTTCTCCTGCTACAGACTATATCGAAGACGATATAGACCTAAATTCACATTTGATAACAAATGCACCAGCAACGTTTATAATAAGAGTACAAGGCAAATCCATGATTAATGTCGGTATTTATGATGGCGATTTATTAATAGTAGACAAAAGTAAAGATCCAAGAAATTTTTCAACAGTGATAGCAAATATAAATGAAGAGTTGGTTGTAAAAACTTTAATAAGAGAAAAAGGAGTTAGCTACATTACATCAGGATCAAAAAGAGCATCTGATAAAATCAACCTTACAGAAAATCCAGAAATAATAATTTGGGGGGTAGTAACCTATGTCATCCATAAACATCAATAGAAAAAGCAAGATTGGATTAATAGATTGTAATTCATTTTATGTTTCATGTGAGAGACTTTTTAACCCTAAAATAATAGATAAACCTGTTGTAGTTCTTTCTAATAATGATGGGTGCGTTATTTCAAGATCAACTGAAGCAAAAAAAATTGGGATTAAAATGGGCGAACCATACTTCAAAGTAAAAGAATTGGTAAAAAAACATAATGTTAAAATTTTTTCGTCAAACTATGCATTATATGGAGATATATCTAGAAGAGTAATGAAAACTTTGAAGTCTTTTTCTAATAAAATTGAAATCTATTCAATAGATGAAGCATTCATAGATATAACGCAAGTTGAAGAAAAAGAAATAATAAATTATGGAAGAGAAATAAGAGAGAGAATACTTAAATGGACTGGTATTCCTACAAGTATTGGAATATCAAGTACAAAAACACTAAGCAAAGTAGCAAATCATATTGCTAAAAAAAACAAGTCCGGAGTTATTTTTTTGAAAGAAAATATTAACGAACAATTAAAAAATTTTGATATTTCAGATGTTTGGGGTGTGGGAAAACAACTTTCAAAACTTTATAAAAAAAATGGAATTGATACTGCTCTTAAACTAAAAAATATTTCAAATACTTGGGTAAAAAAAAGTACAAATGTTTTGGGAGCCAAAACGGTTATGGAATTAAGAGGAATTCCTTGTATAAATTTGGAAACACAAGAAACAAAGAGAAAAAGCTGTTGTGTTTCCAGGTCGTTTGGAAAAAAAATAGAAAATTTAGAGAAGTTAAAAGAGTCGGTAACAACGCATTGTTTAAATGCAGCAGAAAAAATAAGATTAGATAATCAGTTAACAAAATCAATTACAATTTTCATTAGGACAAGTCCATTTGACAAGAACAGAAAATATTATTCAAATTCAATTTCAATTGATTTACCAATAGCAACTAATAATAGTATTGAACTAGTAAAAACAGCAATAAAAGGTCTAACAAAAATATATAAATATGGATATTTTTACCAAAAGGCTGGCATAATATTATCTAAATTAGAGGATACTAATTCAAGAGAGTTAAATTTGTTAACGCCACTAATGGAAAAAAAATCAAAAACATTAATGAGAGTCATAGATTTCACAAATGCTAAGTATGGAAGAAATGCAATTAGTATAGCGCAAGCAGGAATGAATAAAAGTTGGAAGATGAGAAAAGAACATTCATCAAAAATAGACACAGCTTCGTTTGACTTACTACCAAAAATTAGTATATAAAAAAACGGGGTGTCCAAAAGACTGAGAATATACCCGATGAACCTGACCGATAATTCAGTAAGGGAAATATGGAAAAAACATATATATCAGCGCAGACATCAATAACAACAACAATTATAGTAGGGTTATTTTTTATTGCGTTGGGTTATCTAAACAATAAAAAAACCTCTAATAACGAAAATTATATTGTTGGTGAAAGAAACGAAAACACATTTTCTCTAACAGCTAGTTTAGTTGCATCATCTTTAGGCGCATGGATTTTATTTGGACCAGCATCAGCTGCAACTTGGGGCGGAATTGGAGCTGTAATTGGTTACGCCCTCGGAACTGCAACACCAATGTTATTACTGTACAATTTTGGACCAAAAATCAGAAAGGAATTTCCGAGAGGTTTAACATTGACTGATTTTATTAAAAAAAGATTTGGGAATGGAATACTTAAAATAAGTTTGTTTTTAATATTATTTTATCTAACGATATTTTTAATAGCAGAGGTAACAGCAATTGCATTTTTGCTTAATTTTATATCTAAGGTGCCTTTATGGATTACTTCAGGGGTTACGTTAATTATTTGCTTACTTTATATATTAAAGGGTGGTTTTAAACTTTCAATTATTACAGATAAGTATCAATTTAGTTTTATTATGTTAATTATCGTAGTGTCAATTTTTTTAATTTTAAGAAATTTAGATTTACCAAGCTATGAATTGATTAAACAAAATTCACCCAACTTAATTGATAAAAAGTATGTGCCAAATTATACAGCTGGATTGACTTTTTTTATTGCTGTCTCAGCAACAAATTTATTTCACCAAGGAAATTGGCAAAGAGTTTTTTCTGCAAAAAATAATTTTATTTTAAAATCAAGTTTAATTTATTCATCAATTATTATTTTTTTTATTGTCTTTTGGATGGGATATTCAGGTCTTATATCCTATTCCCTTAATTCAAAAGTAATACCAGATCTGGCTTTTTTTGATCTCATACTTAATAAAAAAAATTCAGTTGTTGTTATAGGTGTTTTAATTTTGGCAATGTCTTTAACACTTAGTACTATTGACACATTAATTAATGCTATTTCTAGTTTAATCATAATTAACGGAGATCAAATTAATAAAAAATTAGATGGCAAAGGGATAAAAAATAAAACAAATTTAATAATTTTATTATTGAGTATATTGGTTTTCATTTTAGCATCAAAGGGATATAGTATTTTATATTTATTCTTGTTAGCTGATTTATTATGTTGTGCAGCCGTAGTCACGATTTTTTATGGTTTCTTTAATAAGCAGATTAATTCAAATCTTGCAGCTTTTTGTATAATTTGTGGACTTATATTTGGGCTGCTTTTCTTTCCTAGTCCAAATTTTCAAAATAGTATTTTAGTTGGTAACTTAATTCCAATTGACAATTTTTCGATATTTATCAAATCAAACTTACTTTTTATCTCATTTGCTATATCATTAATTTTACCATCTTTATTTATATTCTTTTATTCTTTGCGTAATTCATTTAGATAAATAATTACAGCTATCCAAATAAATATAAAAGAAATTAATTCATCTAAAATTAATGGCTCATTAAAATAATATAATCCTAAAAAAAATTGAGAAGTAGGCGTTAAAAAAAATATCATACTTGCTGACCCAATGCCTATAAGGTTGAAACCTTTAGTATACCAAAAAAGAGGTATTAAAGTCATTAATCCTGCCCAAAATAAATAAAAAGAAAGAATAGGTTCGTCGTAAGAAAAGATATTAGCATTATTATTTACTAAATATAAAAATAAACTAATAGCTATTGGTGTTAATAATAATGTTTCTATAAGTAGTCCTGTGTCTGGAGAAACTTTAATTTTTTTTCTGATTAGACAATACAAACTCCATGTTATTGCAACAGTTATTCCAATCCAAGGAACCTGACCTAATTTTAAAAGAAGATAGATTAATGCAATTATAACCAAACAAACAGATAAAATTTTGTTTATATTGTACTTTTCTTTTAAAAAAACAATTCCTAGAAAAACACTTAAAATAGGAAAAATATAATAACCTAGTGCTGAGTCTAAAAGATTGTTTGTTTTTACGGCGTAAAGCCATGTAAACCAATTTATTGAAACAAGAAGACCAGTTATTAAAAAAATTAAAATATTACTTTTTCTTTTTAATATCTTTTTAAATTCATACCACTTAGAGTAATATGATGTAGTTATTATTAATAATAATGCTGTCCAAATAGTTCTATGTATTGTTAATTCCAAGGCTGAAGCAAAAGAAACAAATTTAAAATAAATAACTCCTATAACACCCCACCAAAGAGAGGCACCAACAGTAAATATCGACCCTTTTAATATCATTTTCTTCATTTGACCATTTTTTTGATTGATTTATAAAGTACTTATTTATTAATTAGTACTAGAAACTTGGTAAATTAGGAAGAGTGGGTGAGCGGTTGAAACCAGTTGGTTGCTAACTAACCGTACGAGTAATATCGTACCGAGAGTTCGAATCTCTCCT
>MDTG01332420.1_pt1 | contig 23082 bp, 22 predicted proteins | sample 811421 | NCBI WGS metagenome assembly MDTG01 (sample SAMN05326645, study PRJNA326480) | marine metagenome | isolation source: seawater | place: Pacific Ocean: South East | collected 2011
CTACAGCGCCTCCGTTGACGTTAACCCTGTCGTAACTGATTCCTAAATCTTGTATGCATGCAACCGCTTGTCCGGCAAACGCCTCGTTAATCTCCCATAAATCTATGTCATCAATAGATAAACCTGCATTTTCGATCGCCTTGAGACTGGAGGGAACCGGACCATAGGCCATGATGCTGGGCTCAAGTCCCACTACTCCCCATGACACGATTCGAGAGAGTGGCTCATCCCCATCTGCTTCAGCTTTGGATGCTGACTTTACCACCACTGCGGCCGCACCGTCCACGACTCCCGAAGCATTGCCTGCTGTGACTAAAGATTCTGGTCCGAAATGCGTCCTCAGACCGGAAAGTGTCTCGACGGTTGTGCCTATTACTACATGATCCTCATGAGTGTGGTCCACTATGCCATTGGGTGTCTCCACTGGCACTATCTCCGTTTTCCAAATACCCGATGATACACTCAATTCTGTCCTTTGGTGACTCATTGCCGCGTATTCGTCGGCTTGCTCACGTTGTACTCCTTTCCTTCGGCACAGCTCATCGCTTGTCTGTGCCATGAACATGCCACTGACACCATCCACGAGGTTGGTGAAAAGGTAATCCTCCATATCCTGTGTTAGCTCCTCCCCAGCCGAAGGAGGCCTACCAAGCTTGTACGTGTCTCTCATCCCCCTTAGCACATGAGGTGCCTGGCTGAGGTTCTCCATACCTCCTGCGACCACTACATCAGCCTCTCCAAGCATAATCATCTGAGTGGCGCTGATTATAGATTGGGCCCCGCTGCCGCAGAGCCTGTTCAGAGTGAGCATCGGTACTTCTTGTGGGATGCCTGATCTTAGTCCAGCATGTCTCGCTCCGAATATGGCTTGTCCGGAGGTCTGCAGGGCGTGACCCATTACCACGTGACCGACACTGTTGGGATCTGTGTCGGTTTTTTCCATGGCACCCTTAATCGCTATGGTGCCGAGTTGTTCCGCAGAGACTGACGCCAGACGACCTCCTGGGCCCCCATCTCCCCTCTTTCCACCTAGCCACTCACAGAATGGAGTTCTGGCTCCACCAATGATTACCGCGCTCTCAGTCATTTCAAGACTTCCGATATAATCATGATTCGTCGGACTCATCGGTCATCGAGCCCAGATAGTCAGGCAGCTCGACTCCTGACATCTTGGCCACATCGTGAATTGGCGGTAGGCTCTGAACTAGGCTACTTACGAAATTACTAGTTGCAGAGTTTCCATCTGCATTGTTACCGCTGTCCCAGACTGTTATCTTGTCAATCTTCAGATTTCTAATTGCCTCAGTCTGTGCAGCGACCATCGCCTCTATCTTCTCAACCATTAGAAGTGTAGCTGCTGCCTTCGGATCTCCTGACGCACTGGTAACTAGGCTATTGTAACCCTGAGCCTTGGATTCCAGGACTTTCTGGATACCCTCTGCCTCAGCCTCATATTTAGCCAAGATAGCATCTGCCTCACCACGAGCTATCCTCCTCTGCCTCTCTGCCTCGGCCTCTGCAGCGATCTCGACCTGTTGCTTCGCAACGGTCTCTCGTGCAATCTCAGTTGCTCTGAGCTTCGACTCTTCCTCTTCGTAGACTGCTTTCTGAATCTCTGCTTCTGCCTGTGCGGTTGCGACGTCGGCCCTCTGCTTGGCGGATGCCTCGGCCTCGGCTAGGTCGGCGTTTGCTCTGGCTATCTCCGCTTGCGCAGCGTTCTCACCGGCTACTGCCATTGCCTCTTGTTGTTCTACATATACACGCTGGTCTGCCTCTGCTGCCTTTCTCCCCTTCTCGGCTTCAGCTGTGTTCTGGGCAACCTCTATCTCCTTGGCCCTGTCTGCCTTTGCCTGTCCGATTGCACCATCCCTCTGTGCGTTTGCTACGTCGATTCTAGCCTGCTCGACTGCAGTTGATGCTGCCTTCTTTCCGATGCTCTCGATGTAGTCGGACTCGTCGGTGATATCAGCTATGTTCACGTTTATCAGATACAGGCCTACCTTCCTCATCTCTGTACCAACGTTCTTCTGGATCAACTCTAGGAACGAGTCTCGGTCTTGGTTAATCTGCTCAATTGTCAGAGTAGCAACGGTTAGACGTAGTTGTCCAAAGATAATCTCCTTAGCCATCTCCTCTATGTCTTCTACCTTGAAACCTAGAAGTCTCTCTGCCGCGTTGGCCATTATTGTAGGCTCTGTGGAAACGCCTATTGTGAAGGTGCTTGGAACGTTGATCCTGATGTTCTGGAGTGAAAGTGCACCCCTGAGGTCAATATTGATTGTCATGGGCTTTAGAGAGATGTAGGCATAGTCCTGAATGAGGGGCCAAACTAGTGCCGCACCGCCATGAAGTGTCTTGGAAGGTTTTGGACGTCCATCGGCCGTCCTCTCCGTACGACCATAAATCACCATAATCTGATCGGGGGGGCACCTCTTGTATCGCTGTGCGAAAAACATGACCGCCGCTACAAGAATCAGTACAACTGCAAAAATCATTATTGTTAGTATTCCTTCGGCTTCTACCATTGGCTCAACTCATTCGTAATGAGGGGATTCTCCCCTATGAATCCTTACCCGACATGCTCTATTTCCGTGCTCCCGGGATGCTTTGAGGCTACATTCTCTTCACTACGAGAACTTCCCCAATAACATCAACTACCTCGATAAAGTCACCGGTTGCTATACTCGTATTATCCTCGGATTTCGCATTGTACGTCCTCTGGGCGCCGTTGACATCAACAGTTACTTGCCCCACCCCATCCTCGGAAATCCTGAGATATGTCTGACCCTTGGATCCAATTGCCTCGGATAAATCGGTTGTTCCATCCTGCTGTAATGTCACGAATAGCTCGAATAATTTGCCAGTGAAGTACATTGAGATACCTCCCGCAGTAGCACCTGCTAGTACTGACAAGCTTGCGCCTCCGTCAGACTTGAGGACATAGAGTCCCGCGAGTCCAAAGAACATCATGAATGCCATTATTCCTTGAAATGTCAGGGCCTTGAACGAGGCATCGGCACCCATATCAACGTCGATTCCGAATAACCCATCGAATACATCCGTGGCGATTCCTCCAATCATCAGAAGGAAAAAGTATAGGACGAATAGAATCCCGCCAACAAGCGCGCTAGCAGCGAAAAGCAGCTCCACCCCTGTTGCGTCACCAAGACCAACTAGTTCAAACAAATTTAGTTCAACCATTGCTATCCCGTGAGGCTTGTACGATTTTACTTGTTCGGCTAAATGAGTGCTGGGGTGGGTCACTTTCTGGATAGTATGACCCCTACGTACCTCTCGAGATTTAGTATTGGCCCTAGTGATAGGCCGACCAAGACGAATGAAATGGTCAGAGATGTGTCATGAGAGAAGTAGGGGTCTACTAGCGTGTAAGTTAGTAGTCCTAATAGGAATAAGGCCACTGGTATTGCTGCCCTTCTGAAGAATATGTGATACCCATATATCTGGTCAAAAGCTGGGTTCCCAATCACCTTGTCGACTATAGCGCCTTCATCTTTGTCTGACATGGGCCTTCCTCAGCCGACCAGCCATGCCATCATCCCGATGAAAGTCATCACCACCGGGATTGAATACCATGCAGCCTTAATTCCCTTAGGGGAGTTGTCAATCAGTTCTTTCTTACCTGTTACTGGATTGGTTGAAATGATAGTTTTCTCGGCCTTACTGTATACTTCAGAGAACTCTGATTCGTGACGCGCGATAAAGAGAAGAAAATAGATCCCTAGAGCAATAGTACCCCCGCCCGTCCATTGTATCAGTTGCCCCATCAATTCTCCAGTGCCAGCATCTAGGATTGCCTCACCAATCAGGATTTGAGCAATTCCCATCATAAACCATGTCAAAGAGTCCTTTCTTGCCATAGCAGTTTGAGGTGAATGCCCCTCTTGAACATGACCCCTACATGAGTCCGGATTAGCCGCCCCTACTCTTTGGCCGGGTATCCCATATGGCCCACGTCCCTTTGGCGGTAGCAACTAAGTTTCCATTTCCAGTAACCAGCTTCCCCTCCAAATGGGCTATGTTTCTTCCCCTCCTGACGACATCTGCAGTAGCTACAAGGTGATCGCCCTCATTTACTGCATTCAAGTAGGAAATGTCTAGCTGGGCAGTTGCGCACCATTCTTCCTTTGAAATTACCGAGACTAGGGTACCGCCCATCGCAGTGTCAAGTAGTGTAGCATGTACGCCACCATGGGCCATACCTCCCATGTTCAGGTGTTTCTCCCCCACAGTCAGCTCAACAACACAAGATCCTTCTGTGAACTCAGTAATCTCTATACCAATGGATTCGGCAAGATTATTCAGCCTCGGAACGTTCTTTTCATTACTCATTGTGATGCCTCCCCTGTTTGTACTGACCATAGCCTTGCATACAGTCCTTGCTGAGCAACTAGATCGTCATGGCTACCCATCTCGGTTATCTTGCCCGCCTCCATTACCGCGATGATATCAGCGTTTCTAACCGTAGAAAGTCTGTGAGCTATTATCAGGGTAGTACGATCCCTAGAAATCCTTTCAATCGACCTCTGCAAAGCAGCCTCTGTCTCATTATCAACATTACTAGTCGCTTCATCCAATACCAGAACGGGGGCATCCTTCAGAACAGCCCTGGCAATAGCGATTCTCTGCCTCTGACCCCCTGATAGGCGGTGGCCGTCCTCACCGATGTTGGTCTCCCACCCATCGGGAAGTTCGTCTATGAAGCTGATTGCCTCTGCAATCGTTGCGGCTTCTGTCACTTCTTCGGCGGAAGCGGACGGCCTCCCATAGAGTATATTTTCTCTCACTGAACCTGGGAAAAGAGTAGTTGTCTGACTAACCAGTGATATCGACCCCCTCAGGGAGTCGAGTCGGAGTTCTCTGACATCGTTCCCATCCATGGTGACGCTCCCTCCAATGGGATCGTGAAACCTAAGAAGAAGCCGTATCAAAGTAGTTTTTCCCGAACCTGTCGCTCCCACTAGCCCTACAGTCTTACCAGCATTAACCTCGAGATCGATTCCTTGTAGAACCGCCTCCCTACCCGGGTAAGTGAAGTGAATATCCCGGAATCTGATTTCTCCCTGGACCTTGTCCAATCGAGTCTCGCCCTCTACCACCCCAACCTTGGTATCGAGTAAATCAAGAACTCTGCTAGTCGAAGCCAAAGCCCTCTGGTACAGATCAAAAGTCTCTCCAAGCCTGGTTAGAGGCCAAAGTAATCTCTGGGTAATGAAAACGATTACTGAGTACTCCCCAAGTCCTATTTTTCCTTCCAATGCATACTTTCCACCCAGTAGTAGGTTTGCTGTGAAGGCGAACAGAATAGCCATCCTGATGAGTGGGACGAAAGATGCAGAGAGTCTGATTGCGGACCTGTTAGCATCTCGATATGACTGGGAGGCATCGCTTACCCTCTGGGCCTCCCTGTCTTCTGCGGTGAATGACTTGATTGTGGTTATTCCCTGTAGATTGTTATTCAGAATGGCGTTTAATTCAGCCACCTCCTTACGGACCTCCGTATAGCGTACTGCTATACGTCTCTGGTAGAGGAAAGATCCGCCTACAATTATTGGCACCGGAAGGATGGCAAGCATGGCGACCTCAGGAGCTAGGGAGAACATTATCCCACTGACTACGATGACGGTTGTACCGACCTGAAGAAGGTCATTGGCACCATGGTCTAGAAATCTCTCAAGCTGGTTTACGTCGTCATTCATTATGGCCATAAGACTGCCAGTGCTCTGCTCGGAGAACCACTGCATCTCCAAGTCCTGAATATGTCTGTAGGCATCCATCCTGAGTTCATGCTGTGCAGTCTGTGCCAAATTTCTCCAAAGAACGCCATAGAAATATTGGAAGAGTGACTCGAGAACCCATATTGCGATGGTTATTCCAGCTAGAACCTGTAGCTGGACCCATGGATCGGTGTAACCATAGTCGGCTAGGAATGATTCCTCCTGCTGATGAACTACATCTATTGCCATCCCAATCAAGACTGGTGGTGCCAAATCCCAGATTTTATTCAGGACTGAGCAAATGGATGCTAGGATGATTATCCTTCTTTGGTCCTTCATCTGGGATATCAGTCGTGCCAGAGGATGCCGTGACTCGGACATAGCACTCGCTAAGCAGGATTGGTTTCAATCCTATTCCTAAAAAAATAGCTCTTGACTTATTGCAGTCAGCCGAAATTTTTAGATTAAATTTTCGAAAAAGAAATCCCACTCATGATATTCTTCTCTTGGTCTATTCATCTTGAGCAATTGCCTCAATTATGTCGTTTGCCGACTCTAAACAAACTTGCATTAGCTCCATTGTGGTAATGGATGAAAGCATCTGTTGCTGAATCTCCACGGAGTTAGACAATGAGGCTGAAACTTGCCACATGAATAGTTCCTGGTCCTCGGGTTTAGTGGAGGATATACTGACTTCATAGTCAATCTGCTGGCCCCTATACAGGCAACTTACTTCAATAAAGTTAGATAATGGTGAAATATGTTCCACGAAGTATTCGAAGTCATTCTGATCGTGGTTGTGGTATATTGGATCCATAATCTCCGCCTCACAAGTCAGATACAACTTCCCATCTTGTGGGCCTTCTGCCTTTTCCATCAGTTCGTCCACTGTTGGAAAGTGAGCCTCATCCACGTTATTTTCCAATAACGGTTGGATAACGGCCACAGATTTGAATCTCAATCCAGAAATGACGTTTATCATAATGTTCGAGCCTGATTCTTGATATTCTTCTATCTCTGCAACAACCCCGTATTTTGCTGGTTGAGTCCAGCCACCAATATCTTCCACTTTTGGATCATAAGTGATGTATCCGAAAGGTCTGCTGCCCAAAATACAATCATCCATCATCTGTTTATATCTTGGTTCGAACACTCGTAGTGATGTTTGTGACATTGGCATAAAATCTGGTCCGAGGACAAAGAGAGGGAGTTTCGTAAGGGGCATGTCTGCTTGGGAGCAATGAATGGACTTAATTGTCTGTTCACAAGATTATTCCCTATTTTGGTTCGAAGCCTTGAGTTAATTTTCAGCACCATTACCCCTTGATTTACTCCAAAAAAGTAGTAGTAGTGCTACAAAGGCAAATACCCCTAGAAAGGGGACTAAAATGCCAATAGATCCAGTGGAACTGAAGCCGATCAAGCTCTTCTCCACAACGATTGGATTAGATGAGCAGAATGAGGGCTTTTCCGTGCCTTCCAATTGCATCGATAGGCATATCTCGAATGAGGAAATGGAAGATGAGTCAGAGATGGCTACAAAGGTGCATTCGTGTGTGGAAAATCCGATAGAGGATTCAATTTCGCAGGTGGGACTTTCATCAACGAATCCATCCGGCCAGTATACTGGATCGGGATTCTGAGGGTCGACCTTGCCGAACTCTATCATGACGAATCTTGTAACTACAACGATGCCTTGGTTACTGCTACAGTCCAATACGACATCGAAGTCAATCCTCCTGTCAGTTCCGATTTCGACTAGCTCTGGGGTGTCGTAGATATCACAGTACGTATAGGGGTCGACAGATAGTGAAAAGTCATCAGAGTCCGAGGGAGCTAGTACACCGGTCTGAACCCCGGCAACTCGATTGACTGTTGCTGTTATCGATGAGTCGTATTGGCCCGCTTCCTTGTGTACGGTGGCTCTTGCCTGGATCTGGACATTATCGGAGCTACCCGGTCCGAGAATTATTGTTGTCGGGCCGATAACATCCAACCCTGAATCTCCGTATTGTAATTCTATCTCTTCGGTGAAGCTAGAAGGATTTTCCACCAAGCAGTCGAAATAGGTTGAACGAGTTGGGTGTACAGGGGAGGAGTCGATTGGTTCGATGTTATTATCGCACTCAATAGAAACACCGGGGGCGACTTGATCAGACTTGACAGAATCAGCGGCTAAACAAGCAAGAAGTGTAACGATAACGAGGGTTGCCCCCCTATGCCCAAACATTGGCTTTACAGCGAGGGTTTTCGTATTAGTCCTAATTGTATTCGAATCATAACAAAAATTTGCCGATATAGATCTTCAGGGATCTATTGCGTGTTCCTTGAGAAGTTCCAAGGATACGATCTGTAGAGATTCTTCATGAGTAGCCGAAAGCACCACTGGACAGGCAATACCTGAATCAGCAGCATCTTGCCAAGTCTGAGCGCAAACGCACCACCTGTCACCGGGCTTCAGTCCGGGAAATCCGTACTCCGGCACAGGAGTGATGAGGTCGTTTCCTTTCGTGCGTGCGAACTCAAGGAACTCCATTGTCAACACGCAGCAGACGGTATGTAAGCCCCTATCATTTCGATCGGTGTTGCAGCACCCGTCCCTGAACCAACCGGTGAGTGGCTCTAACGAGCAAGTATCTAACTCACTTCCAAGAACGTTGAACGCTGGAAGCATGGGCACAACATGGGTAATCGGTAGATTAACCCATGTATGCATGCATTAGAACAATCTTGCCATGTAAAATTCCAATTGGACTTTTTTCCGGGTTTGATTTAATTCCTCATTGTACGCCGAATTGACCACAATCCCAATACCGCAGCAGCGAACCAAGCTACTTCCAGTATGAAGAATGCCCATTCATCAATAAAGTAAGCTCGGACGGCAAGTAGCCCAGATCCAAGGGCCATTAACCCCAGGTATGTGGGTTCCTTACTATGCAGTATGTCTCTTGTCTCCAGAAAGAATGCGCTCAAAATCAGCATCATTCCAAGGTAGGCGATCGTCTCGCTCTGTGCAAATTCTAGCAGTGGCCAAGTCATAGATTCACCTATCTTCGAATGCCCCTGGGAGAAAGGTCCAGCGAATATCATTAACTCTAACTGAGGAATAGTGGGATTGGATGCGTGGCTCTGTGGCTACCTTCCTATGGTAATTAATCAATCCAGGATATCCTGAAACTACTGAAGCCTCTATCCCATCATAGTTCCCAGAGAACAAGCCAAATAGGCCCGTGAAAAGCTTCAGATCAGCGATGCTCATGTTATCAGTCCCAGCCGCCCATCCGGTCTCCGAATCTCGGACCTTTCGCTCTAACAGGGAAAGATTGCTAGAGCCTTTTCCATTAGGTCCGAAGACTTCCTTTCTGAGTCTTATCCTCTCATCCAAATCCGAAATCCCAAAAGTCGAGTCGAGTACCTTCGACAGGGGCTCCATGCCGTCGATAAACTCATCCGCCTTGGCCCTTTGAAAAGGATCCGCTGGGACCAAGTCAGCCATACTTCCGACATACCTCAGAATGGCTGTTGACTCCGCTATTGTGCCATCTGGGGTCTGGAGAACCGGTACCATGCCCCATGGGAGTTCCCCGGCTTCCTTCATTGACTGGAAGCGCTCACCATCCAAAGAAACATCCTCCCAATCTCTCCCAGATAGTGAAAGAGCGACTCGGATTGCCTCGGCACGGCCTGGAGAAGGGAAGTAGACCAAACGCATCATGTCCATCTCTGTGTAGTCATTCTACTTGAATGGAGTCTTCTGGAATCTAGCGCTTTTTCATCGAGGAGATTGTACGACGCTTATACTCAGAGTAGTTTCCTGGCCAGACCACTATTTTTCCATCTCCCTGCAGGTCCCAGATTGTATCACAAACCTTGTCAAGGAAGTATCTATCATGGCTAACCGTGATAATCCCGCCATCGAACTCTGATAATGACATCTCCAATGCCTCCTTCGCATCGGTGTCAAGATGATTAGTAGGCTCGTCCAGTAGGAGCATGTTATTCTCTTCAAGAAGAAGTCTCAGAAGAGCGATCCTAGCCCTCTCACCGCCACTTAGTTTACTGAGCGGTGTAGAGACCATGTCCTTGGTGAACTGAAACTGCCCCAGTAGAGCCCTGAGCTCGCCATAGTCCATTCTGGGCTTAAGCCTACGAACCTCCTCTACAGGTGTTAGATCAAAATCTAATGTCCTATGGTCCTGGTGGAAGTACCCCACTTGAACTCCGGGACTGATTTCCAATCTTCCTGAATCTAGGCTTAAGTCTCCAGTAATTAGTCTGAGTAGTGTCGTCTTACCGACCCCATTTGGCCCAATCACCCCAATCTTCTGCCCTCTCTTTACGCTTACACTCATATCCTGCAAAATTGGCCTATTCAGGGAGTCGAATGAAAGGCTAGCATCGCGGAACTCTAGTACATCCAGGCTACTCTTCTCGGCTGACTGTAGGTTGAACTTCAGACTCTGTCTCTTCCTAGGTTTTAGGGTCCTCAGCCATTTTAGCTCCCTCTGGGCACGTGTTATCATGAAATGCTTCTGGGATACAGATTTGTCATACTTGTTCGATCTCTTCATCGATTGCATAGCTCCTTTTAGCCTCTTGATCTCCTTCTGGGTCTTCTCAATTCTATCATTAAGTGTCTGGAGAAATATCTCCTTTTGTTTGAGGTATGAGGTATAGTTACCCGGGTATCCCTTAATGTGGGCATCCTGAATCTCGACGATGTTATTGCATACTCTGTCCAAGAAATATCGATCGTGGCTGACAATCATTAGAGCGCCCTCAAACCTGTTTAGGAATTTCTCTAGCCATTCGAGAGTGTTGAAGTCAAGGTGATTCGTAGGCTCGTCCAAGAAAAAAACGTCTATCTGGTCTAGTCCAACAAGCTGACGTGCTAGTGCGACCTTCGCCCTCTCACCTCCGGAAAGAGAATTTAATGAAACCTCCATTGAGCTCTGATCTAAGTTCAGTGCCTTTAGGATTTCAGTAGCATGCCCGGCGACGTCTCCGCCTCCAGAGCGTGCCATTAGGCTCTGCAGTTCTTGGTACCTATCCATTGTTGGCTGCCAGTTACCATCATAGAACTCAGGCTCGGCCATTCTCTTCTCTATATCAGAAATCTCTTCTTCCAATTCCAGGAACTGCCGCCCCCTGCGATTAAGCTCCTCCCCCAATGTGGCCCCATCATCGATATCTCGAACCTGAGTTAGAAATGCAAGCCTGAGTGCTGGAGCAAATGTGATATCCCCCACATCTTGATCTTGGTTACTAATGGTCCGAAGAAGTGTAGTCTTACCGGCCCCATTGTGACCAATTACGCCAATCCTATCCCCTTCATCGATCCTCAGACTCACTCCATCGAGGACTGTAAGAGGGCCGAATGCACGATGCACCTCTTCCAGTCTGATTAGCTCCCTAGCCACGTGCTTCGCGAGAGTCCCCCCTACAAGTAATCAATTACTCGGATAAGTCAGATATTTCTTAATTTGGAGGTAGGATATTGGATATTTTTTCTTCTAGGCCCTGGGGTTGGCTTTCTCAGAATTTCCCCGACCTCTACCTTTACGCTTATCTTTGTACTTGGCTGATTTCTTTCCCTTGTGATTGCTCTTGTGACCTGCCTTGCCCTTGCCCTGATGTTTTCCCTTTCTACGGCCACCCTTTCCACCATTGTTTTGATTGGATGAACGATACTGGTTGCTCTTTCTAGACCTTCGAGATCTCTTGTTATTCTTCGGGCCCCTAGAGTTTCCGGCTGTTTTGAATTTCACCGGGGGTGCAAGAACAAACTCACGCTCTTCCAGTACTTCCACATCAGGTTCGGTGAATCTACACTTGATGCCCACCTCATCTTGAATTCTCTTGTACTTCCTATTTTGTGACCTCTGTACCAGTGAAATGACTGTCCCGGTAGAACCTGCCCTTGCGGTCCTTCCACTTCGATGCTTGTATGCCTTGCCATCGTCCGGAGGATCGAAGTGTATCACGCAGTTGACATCAGTGACATCGATTCCTCGAGAAGCTACATCGGTGGCTATCAGGACTCTTGAGCGGCCAGCACTAAATTTCTGCATAGATCTGTCTCTCTGCTTCTGGTTCATCCCGCCGTGAAGGGTTGTGAAAGACGATCCGATCTCACTCATCTCATCCCCGAGGCGATTAACTCCTGCCCTAGTCCTACAGAAGATTATGCTTCGACCGCACTTCTCCGTTATGTATGCCGACAAATCTGCCTTCCCTCTGGAATTTATCTTCCAGAAGAAATGCTGCATACTTTGCATACTTACCTCCTCCGGACCGATTCCAATCCTGGCGGGCTTGTTCTGATAGGACTTTACTATCTCAGCGACATCATCATCTAAAGTGGCGCTAAATAGGATTGTTTGCCGATCAGATCGGCACTTGTCCAGGATGGAGCAAACGGGCTCCATGAATCCCATGTCTGCCATCCTATCTGCCTCGTCAAGGACAACGATGCTTACATCGTCCAAGCGGAGTGCGTTTCTGTCTAGTAGGTCTATGAGTCGTCCAGGACAAGCTACCAGAATCTCAACTCCCTGGTTTAACCTCCTTAGTTGTCCCTTGTAGGGAGTCCCCCCGTAAACAGAGAGCACGCCTAGTCCTGCCGATTTTGCAAGGGGCTGCAGGACCCTACGAATCTGCTCTGCGAGTTCCCTAGTAGGGGTTAGAATCAGAGATGTGGGCCGTTTGGACTTTGCCTTCGTGGTTCTGGATACTAGTGGTAGACCGAATGCAAGAGTCTTGCCGGACCCGGTTGGAGCTCTGCAGCAGACGTCCCTACCAGCCATCGCATCTGGGATAGACTCTCTCTGGACCTCGAACGGTTCTACTATCCCTTCCTGTCGCAATACATCGACCAAGCTTGGATCGACCCCTAAGTCTGAAAATCGAACCAATGGTATCCTCTAATCGCTCGCGCCATCCGCACCCTATTTAGAATAGAGAGTAAGAAATGTCATTCTTAGAGCTCACGTGGATGGGGGAATCTACCGCCGGAGCGTTACAATGTCACAACGATTTGCGACTTAGCTCGGAGATAAGTTTTGATGGAATCTCACTCCTAACGCTGATAATGCCTCCATTTGGATGTTCAAAGGTTAGTTCTGAGGCATGCAAACAAAGTCTGTTCACACTGGATTTTCCTCGACCATAGCGTGTATCGCCGGACACTGGGCAGCCCATATTGCTCATATGAAGTCTGATTTGCGCTCTCCTCCCAGTATCGATCTTTATTCTGACCAGTGTGTGGATTGGTCCGATACGCTCTATTCTCCAATTTGTTATTGCTTCCTTCCCGCCCCTCTCTCCCTTCTGGATTAATCTAACCCTCTTGTCCTTGGTCTCCTTTATCCTATGATTCTCAACTCCAGATTCTGAGTTTGGCTTTCCGAAAACTACCGCATGGTATATTCTCTCGATTGTACGATTCTTGAACTGTGCTTGGAGGATTTCCTTAGCCTTGGTTGATTTGGCCAATAAGAGGCAACCAGAAGTCTCTCTGTCTAACCTATGTACGAGATGCACCCTGCTGGAATAGATTTTGGACGACCATTTTAACACTCTATCGAACATGGTATCTGGATCACCTCTGGGAGTGGCTACAGATAGCAGTCCTGCTGGTTTATTTACGACAATCAAGGATTCGTCCTCATACAGTATCACTGGTTCTGGGATCCCCTCTTTCTTGGATGGCATCCCTGCCTCTGTCCTAGATAGCGTCTCCACCACTGAACCTTGAGCGACTATCTCCTTCGCCCTTGATGCCTTTGCCCCATCAATAGTCACCCTGCCATGATCAATCATCTTCCGAAGGGAGTTCCTCTTGGCATCGGGGTGTATTCTGGAAAGGACCTCGAGAAGGTACTCCGGTTCTTGTACGATGGTCTGTGGGTTTGGCATGGCGGTGCCACGGGGACTTGGCCATCAAGTTTGACGAATGAGCCCCTCAGCTCTGATATACTCGTCCAATTTGGGGAGGCCGTGAAGTGGAACGAAACCATGCTAGGTGACCAATCTGGAAAGGTTGCAGTGGTCACAGGGTCAAACACTGGAATCGGTTTCCACATGGCTAGAGCCCTATCTTCTAGAGGAGCGAAGGTCATAATGGCATGCAGGGATGAGACTAAGGCGGACAATGCTCGAGATAGGATATTGAGAGACTTTCCGGACTCGAACTTATCCGTATCATTTCTTGATCTAGCCGATTTATCGAGTGTCGGAGAATTCGCAAAGAGTTTCGAGGCGGACAGGGGGTTGGACATTCTAATCAACAACGCAGGGGTAATGATCCCCCCCAAGTCGAAGACCAAGGATGGCTTCGAACTCCAGTTCGGAACAAATCATCTAGGTCACTTCGCACTTACTGGCCTTCTCATGCCGATGCTTGAGAAGAAGGAGGGTAGTCGAGTAATTACTGTCTCAAGTATCGCACACAACCCCGGGGTGATAGACTTTGATGACCTACATGGAGAAAGGAAGAGGTATAGCAAATGGGGCTTCTACTCACAGAGTAAGATAGCAAATCTCACATTCTCCTTGGAATTGTCAAGAAGGTTAGAAAAAAATGGTTCAGGTGTTACCTCAATTGCGAGCCATCCAGGATACTCGGCCACTGACTTGCAGAGGTACTCACTTTTCTGGAGATTCTTGAACGTGATTGTCGCTATTCCAGCGAAGAAAGGTGCTGAGTCTACTCTCTTTGCCGCCACCGAGGAGGAGGCATTGGAATATCCTTACTGGGGCCCAACTGGGATCATAGAAATGAGGGGCAGTACTGGTAGGGCTAGAATTAACCCCAAGGCATTGGATGAGGTCAGAGGGGCCAGACTCTGGGAAGTGAGCGAAGAGTTGACTGGAATTAGGTATCTAAGTGACTAGATTTGAGGTGCCCCCAGAGAAGTTTAATTGCGGAACGCCCGCTTAGCTACCATGTCACCCCCAACTAGTGGCACCTTCGCTGTCAGGGTTAACGGAAAGTTAGCAGAGGAATTCGGCACCTCGAGGATTAGTGTAGAAGTAGATCAACCGGCTACTATACAAGATATCCTGAACGAGATAAAGAATCTTTATCCTCAGTCATCGGAGACTATTCTGGAAGCGATACCTTTCGTATCCGGAAGACACAGGGGTACGGCTACTGAGATCCAAATTGGCCAGGAGGTCACACTCCTGATGCCTGCTGCCGGAGGGTGACGGGAGATGATGAAATGACTGAAGAAGAGAATGCAAAAGAGACCGTATATGTGAACGAATTTACCGATGGGATCCTAGATCCCGGGAAACCGATGTTGGGGCCCGTTAAGGATGGAGGGCATATAATCGCCAACACCGCCCCAGGATGCTGGGGGCCAATGATAACTCCCGAGCTCAAAGGTGGCCACGAAGTCACAACTCCAGTGGCGGTGGATGGCGCAGAAGTTGGTGACGCGATAGCAATCAGAATCAAAGAAATCTCAGTTACCTCTATGGCGACAGCTTCGGGGAATGACTACTGGGTTGACGGTTTGTACATGGGAGACCCATACGTAGCAAAGTTTGATCCTGACAACGAGGAGCTGAATCCTGAGAGTTACATCGAGGGCATCGGGGAGGACGCAGTGCGATTCAAGTCTACCGGAAAGCCGGCTAGCCCTTTCAAGTTCACCAATGGATACACGATAGCCTTTGACAATAACAGGAGCTTAGGTGTCACTCTGGACAAGGATGCAGCCGAGAAGATTGCTCATGATGCAAAACACTACGCAGCAATGCCTCAGAATGCGATTCAACACTCGATTCTAACGTTCTGTCCGAATCATCTCGTAGGACTAGTAGCTAGACTAAGACCGTTCATGGGACAGTTGGGAACTTGTCCCTCGATTCCGATGCCAGACTCCCACAATGCGGGAGACTTCGGGACTTTCCTTGTCGGTGCCCCGCATCCCCAAGCGATTACGGCTGAGGACCTTAGCCATCGAACGGATGGGCACATGGACATAGACGCAGTGAGGGCTGGGTCTATACTCATCTGCCCTGTTAAAGTTCCTGGAGGAGGAATTTACATGGGAGACATGCATGCAATGCAGGGGGATGGTGAGATAGCAGGCCATACGACCGATGTCTCGGGTACGGTCACCTTGCAAGTCCATGTACTAAAGGGGTTGAACTTGGATGGGCCCATCATCTTCCCGGTGGAAGAGGACTTGCCCTTCCTCGCCAAGCCAATCACACAAGCTGAGAGGGATGTTGCAGAGCAGGTAGCGAAAGGATGGGGGATGTCAGGGGTCGAGGACTCCGTGCCAATATCCATTGTGGGATCAGGTCCTGACTTGAATGCAGCAACAGAAAACGGCTTAGAGAGGGCCGCTGAACTCCTTGGAGTCGAAGTGCCGGAAATTAGAAATCGTGCCACTATAACAGGATCCATAGAAATTGGTAGGCACCCCGGCGTAGTTCAGGTAACATTCCTAGCGCCATCGAAAAAGATAGAGGAATTGGGGCTGCTAGGGTTCGCGCAAGACATGTACTAGTTGGGAAAACTAAGTATCCTCGATTTTATTCAGAGGTTCTGTGTTAGAGAATATCGCGGCTACAGTAGCGGTCCTTGTGATAACCCCCGGTTGGGCGGTTGGACTTCTAGCGGTATCGGCTTACATCTGGAGGTGGTTGAAATCAAGATTGGATTGACTAGACGATTCTGCCTTCCATACCGCCCGCTATTTCGATGACCTGCCCTGTTATGTGGCCGGAAACCACGTCAGATGACAGGGTGACGATCGCCATTGCCACATCATCCGGAGTTGCTATCTTCTTGAGTGCCATTGTAGAGGTCGCCCTCTCCAGAGCTCTCTCGTCTAAACCCGATTTTACCTTCTTATCAGTCAGAGTCCATCCGGGAGCAACGGCATTCACCCTCACGGACCCGAGACTGGAGACCTCGTTCTTCAGAGACAGTAGAAGGCCGGTGGTTATCGCCCCCTTGGCCGCAGCATAGTCTGAATGTCCCGCTTCTCCATAGACTCCTGCTGTTGAACCAACTAGAACCAGGGATCCAATTCCGACTTTGGATGCATGAGAGAGGAATGAACGAGAGGTGTTAGCGGTGACCCCCAAGTTTGACAATATCGTAGAAGACCACCTTTCCTCGTTAATTTCCCACAATGGCCTCGGAACAGTGGGATAGTTCCCGGAGTTAGCCACACAGATGTCCAACCCCCCTAATCTGGAGACTACTTCCGTGACCATTTTCTCGGCTTCATTTGATTTTCTCAAATCTGCACCGACAGATATGCCGCCGATCTCTTTGGCGAGTAGTTCTGCAGCATCGGAAGAAGTATGAAAATGGACTGCGACTAGGGCTCCCTCCTTGGCGAAATGTCTGCAAATTGATTGGCCTATCCCCCCTGCACCACCAGTTACCAGAACTACTTTCCCACCCAGGCCGGTATCCATGGAACCTGTGACCAGTGGGCACTAATAATCCCACACTATTCTGTAAATGAATTCGACAATCGTTTTATCCAATTTGAATATCGCGGAAGCATGGAGAGTATCAATCTCAAGGATAAATTATCCAAGTTTTCAGACCAGTGGTCACCGAAGGTAATCGCTGAAATGAACGATTACCAATTCAAGCTCGTCAGGATTGAGGGGGAGTTTGTCTGGCACGAGCATGATGAGACGGACGAGGCATTCATTGTCATTGAGGGAAATATGAGAATAGATTTCGAGAATAGTAGCGTAGAATTGGGAGAAGGCGAGATGTATGTGGTTCCAAGAGGAGTGAGACACAAGCCTTGCGCAGAGTCAGAGTGCAAGGTAATGCTCGTAGAGCCCAGAGGAGTGGTTAATACGGGGGATGTCGATAGCGATCTTACTGCCCCCAATGACGAGTGGGTATAGCTACTCCTCGGAATGAGTCCTCTCCGAGAGGGTCGAAGCTTCGCTCGGATCTATCTCGTGATCGACTATAAGGTGCCTGATGAGAAGGTAGCTCTGGATACTCTCGCCGCAGATTGGGCAGGATACGATGTCTAGTGCGGCGGTCCTTTGACGAGCGCTACTCACAATTGGAGCCGGTTTCCTGTCGAGTGCCGCAATGAAAGCCAGTATGATCACTACCCCACCGCATGCTAGTCCGGTGAAAAGTGGGGCGGGAGGAGATTCCTGTTGCAGACTAATGTCCTGATTTACAAATCCAGAGGGGGTTTTCCTAGATTGTTCCAAGTCGATTATATGGGAAAATCTCTCTCCCTTCAGAGCAAGGAATATTTCAGCTCCGTCATATGAATCGTCAAGTTCGAGGTTTATGGTGAACTCGCCTTTCCTATCGGTAGTCGCCTCTATCCCCCGGAAGGTATGGCAGTCATAATCGAACTCCTCGCACTCCACCTGTACCTTCCCCACCTCTACCGGTACTGAGTTGGAGTAGGTCGCTGTTCCTGAAATGCTATAGGACTCTGCGGTGACAAGGCTAGACGCCAGTACTAGAGTGCATAAGACTGACCAGAGTCGAATGGTTCGCATGAAGGGTGGTGGGTATTCGGACTAATAATTGTGAGTTTGTAGAGTAAAGGAGTATACTACTCTTCCTCTTCAGCGGGTATTAACTTCCTTCGAAGTGAGTATGCATAGAGTGGCAGAATCAAGAACCACCAAGAAAATATAGATCCTGGACCAGCTACAAGCTCGCCGTGGAATCCTATCATAGACTCATAGCCATGTTCACCTTCACTCGGTGCCGAATCGATTACCGCTTGTCTATCGCGCTTGTCCAAGAGCCCCAAATCGAAACCTACTGAGTCATATGAAAATACGATTCCTGATGAAGAAAGGCTAATGCCAGATTTTGATGAGAAATGGGCGAACTGGTCCACTGACACGGAACCATCGGTATCTGAGTCGAAGCCTCCGGTCGACGATCCCCCGCCTTCATCATCATCTCCGGAACCGAAGATTCCGAAGTCTGCTGCGGCCGCCATGGGTATCCCTAGAACTATCAGGGCCAGACAGGAAAGCCACGTGATTCCTGCGGCAGCATCGACCCATCTACTGGGCCTGAATGCCGAGGCAGCTAGTGAAGAAGCGAAAACCGCCATGAGGGCGGCCAGGGATTCTCGGGCAGTATCCATGCACCCCCCGTTGCAAGGCTCACTCTGCTTATCTTCGGAATCGGCATCAGTCTCGCTATCCGGTTGTTCTGAGCTTTCTTCAGATGGGGCTTCTCTCGGAGTGATTTCTTCCCTCTCAATCCAGTATAGGAGAAGCGGGGTCGCATTTTCTATGGAGAGTTCGAAAGTCTGTTCGTCGTTTTCAATAGAATACTGGGTGTTGATGGTCGGCTCCCTCTTGAGTCCCTCTACGTAAGTACCCGTACCGGTTATCTCGAACCACGTGCTTGACCACGCCATAATGACGAATATCGCTGCAAGCCCGAGGGCTGCCTTACGCACGGTTTCCATGGTAGTCGGACCTAGTCATCCCTTCTAGGGATGAGGATTGCAGCTGCGGCCATAACCGATAACGATGCGACCAGCCCATTGGCTGGAAGACTGGAGGATTCGCCCTCTTCCTCGATCGTGGTCGGTACTGGCTCTTCATTGGTGGGCGATTGGTCATTTACGTCGCCGGAATCTAAGTCTTCCTGCGATTCATTGTGGTCACTGTCCACAACCTCTCCTCCGTCTACCTCATCAACTTCGTCTACCTCATCAACTTCGTCTAATACATCTTCAGGTAGCGGCTCCAAACCCAGAATCCCGTATAGCTCGTCCAAATCGTGATTGGATGAAGGTGCCATATCGTCCAATGATTCCTTGTTAGAGGCTCCTGACTTGACATCCCGCGCTGTCTGTCCAGCGAGGAACTGCACGCCGACATTAGCCGATGGATGGGGGACGGAGCCATCTACATCTGCCCCTGCCAATATGCCGCCTTCAAGAACGATTACGAAACCGAGCATCCTGACTTCTGATACATCCCAAAGCATGGTAGCGCACATATCCTCCAAATCGTACTTAGGCTCCTCTGGGACATTGTCCTCCAATAGAATCTCCAGACGCTCTGAGAATCTCTCCAAAGTCACATCAAGATTGGATTCTTCGAGTGCCTCGACCATGTTGTCGAGATAGGATGATTCTCCTGAATTAGCATCCGGATCCTCGTCATTGCCATTTGAGCAGTCCTCCACGCCGTCCCCGACCTGCCACTCTTGGACGCGGTCGTAAGGATCGTCTCCATCGCAGATGAAGTCGGTAACACGGGGGCCTACGCCGGTCCATGCTTCTTCGGATGTTGGTACTGCCAAGTAAAGATAGTCTCCTGACCAGTGATATCTAGTCCATCCGTTATCTTCCATAATAAGATCACCATCAGTAGCATAGATCTGGGAGGCTGGGAATACGCATGACTGATGATTATCGTCCCATGTGCCGCCACGATAATCGCAATCATCAATCCCGATACCATATTCGTGGTAGTGGGTGGAGTTTCTGCCCGAAATAGAAGACCACGGGCCATCATCGATCAGGGATGCGTATACGTCATCCGGAGGAGGAAGATTGGTTTCTGTTTCTCCGATCTGAAGTTCGCCAACAGTGCTGCCGCACCATTCTGGGAATCCGGGATGGTCGTTGATCTTGTCCTCGAAAGATTCCCATGTAGTATCCGGCAATGAGGCGACACTGACATCTACATAACATGACCAGATTTCGTTTTCCGGTTCTCCCATCTCGTCAGTCCCGTCGTTGCAGTCCGGGTATCCGTCTCCCACTGCCGATGATGGGATTGTCTGCCAGTCCTCGTATAGGCATGTGAAACCGTCATGATTGGATCCTTCAGACTCCTGCCACCCGAAATCAGTGTCGAATGACCAGTCGTTGTGCATGTATGGCTCACCATCTAGCCATGTAGAGAATATCTCATCGTATTGATCCGACTCAACTAGATTTGTAATACTAACATCTAGAGCGGAAAGCAGCTCGTTATTTCCATCTCTGACAGCAATCCCGAGGAACTCTTCATGAAATGTAGTCATTATCTCCCCATGAGGAGCGAGTTGGGGAGTATCCCCCACAACGTAATCAACATCTCCGTCATCCAGAGCCTGGATCGCTTCAGGATAGTCTGGGAATGATTGAACCTCGGCCAAATAGAGATTGTCCATTGCCCACATATCTGCGAAAGTACCAGAGGCCACACCTACCGTAATACCATCTTCATCTAGTTCCATCTCCTCGTGTATCCATGAGGAGCCAGCACTACCTATTACTCCCTGACTGGAAGCGTAGTATCCACGTGTGAAATCGACTACTTCGTCCCTTTCATGCGTCTTTGTCATCGCTGAGATGATGGCATCGCAAAACCCATCATTCAAATTAGAAATTATCGGGTCCCAAGCTGACTCCATTGGAACGAATTCCAAGGTAGCGCCGTACTCGGAAGAGAGGTCAGACGCGAGGTAATTAGCGACGTCTATGTCGAAACCTACCATTGTACCGTCGTCATCGTCATATGACGCGAATGGGGGGTAGTATGGATCGACGCAGTATACTAACTCTCCTGAATCCAGGATTCTATGCAGAGAGCTCCCTTCTGTAGGATTAGGGAACTCTGTCGGCATCTCGTAGGGATTCTGGTAATCTTGTACTGGGTCACTATCGGACCACTCGATTTCATCGGAGCCGTCATAGCAGTCCGAGTAACCGTCATTCAACCAGTACCTTGGAATCGTCTCTCCATTGTCGCAGACGAAGTCTGGGGCATCGTCATTTCCATCTGGGTCGGCCTCCTCAATCCATTGTTCTACCTGCCCGATCGCGACATCTCCAAGTTCCTTCACACTATTCTCGAAAGCATCTCCCAGAGACTTCTCCATCATGTCCGTCATAGCCCAAGGAACTGGGAGTACCACGCCGCACTGGGCTTGGTATTCAGTACCGTCAACCAAGACCACCTCAGAGTTTGAGACGGTAGGACAATTATGGCCCCAGAGTGCGTAAGAGCTGATGCACAACTCCCCATAGATCACACCCTCATCGGGGATCGAGTCGGAGAGTCCGACGTTAAACACGTCGATGTCTACATCGAATTCGTCAGTTGGAACACCTGCCGCGGAGAGGTCCATTGAATATCCTGTGATGCTTTTGAAGCTCCCTTGTAACTCACCCCCACAACTGTCATGGTACTGGATGAACTTGGGCTCTCCATCCTCCAGTTCTACTTCGTTGCACATCTGTTCGGTCTGGAATTGTTCGTTTGAACAGTATGTGTTAGGGTGCCAGTCATCATCCGGATTGACCCCCGGACCCGAGTCCTGAGAAGGTTCTGACCCCATAACGAAATGATAGTCTAATGGGTCGTATGGGGTCCATGAAGATTCCAATTCGGGAATCTCGAAGGATAGCTCCATGTTTGCCGATATGTCAGGGGAGATAGTCTCGCTCGCTGCGGATACTCCGAGCTCTGCGTCGAAACCAATACTGACTGAAAACTGCGCGTCAAGAGTTAGGTCAGCGCCATAAACGAACATGTTCTCGTCAACGTACTCGACGTAATTGGCATTCATGACTAGTAGGTAGTCCTGGTACGCACTTATCCATGCGTCTATCTCCTCTGTCCCATCTGACCAATTGGTGGCCATCCCCGTATCCGCCAGGCTACCATGCCTAATCGTCAGCTCGGTCATTCTCTTTCCCACTTGGTGAGAATCCCCGTTGTCTGTTGTAACCGTGAATGGTCCTGAATCATCCCAAGACTCAATGAAAACTTCAGTAGTTCCACTCAGAACCTGATCATAATCCAAATCAAATCCGGCATACGATGCAGCTGCCTTCATATCCGCGTTGATCTCGTTGATATCGATTCCCGTCATGTTAAATGAGTCTCCCTCGAAATCAGACCAATCATAGGTGATTCCCCAAATCGACGAATCAGCCCGGTCTTGTGAGTCGTTTGTTGGTTCCGTGGATGTCTGTGCGTTATTTGCCGGAGCTATTGAAATTGCCATAATCGTGCATACCATAATGGCTAGGGCCTTTTTATTCATGAGTTGACCATACGCCATTAGGTTATAGAATTGGTCCCGTCTTCGTCACTCCGCACCATCTGTCCACCCTTTCGCCCAATTATCGAAGATTCGTATTTCAAACGCATTGGGTGAGTTGGTCCTAACTGAGTAGACGTCGGAGTGTGAAAGGAGTCCCTTGTGACTCCCATCAATCCATTCCATATCCCACCAAGACCCATCTTCGGCAGAGATGTTCGTATTTCCCTCGTTCAATATCAGGCTCGCAACTGATGATCCTTCGGAAAAAACGTGCATCTCGATTTCAGAGAGTGTCGCCTCGTGGGA
>MDTG01087971.1_pt1 | contig 23081 bp, 21 predicted proteins | sample 811421 | NCBI WGS metagenome assembly MDTG01 (sample SAMN05326645, study PRJNA326480) | marine metagenome | isolation source: seawater | place: Pacific Ocean: South East | collected 2011
CGACGTCGTCCCACAGTTCGACGGTGATGTTGCCCTTGTCGGTTTCGATGATTGCCTGGGGGTAGGCCACGGCGGTCTCCAGATACGGGTTTGAAAAGGCGAGCCGGAAAGGATATCAGGCCCGACCCGTCGCCAGACGGCGAACGCGGTCGAATTCACCGCCGTCCGGTCAGGGGCCGATGCTGCGACCTTCGGTCGGCGTGCGAACCGAGGTCGGCAGCAGGTAGTTGCGGCCCTGATACATGGTGACGACCCCGCTCAGGAGCACCGCGGAGCCGACGCCCGCCTGCCGGGTCCGACGGATCAATCGCTCCAGCTCGAGGCAGGGAAGCAGCTGGACGCTCGAACCACCACCCCGACGGCCGACGCCTTCCAGGACGAATCGCCAGATCCCGCTCGCCGGGTCACGGACCACCCGACCTCGCCGTTGCACGAAACGGGTTCCCGCCTTCAGGGCGGCGGGCTCGGTCGGCGGCGCGGCCAGCACGTCGAGGCTTCGGGGCACCGCACCGATCCGGGATTCCAGCCGGGATTCGATCTCGGCGGCGAAGTCACGTTCATCCGGATCGGTCTCGGTCGCCGCCGGGACGGGATCCACGGGCGGGTCCGCGGTCGCGTCGGCATCGGGGCGACGAACCGGCACGATCGCCCCGGGGAGCAGGAAGTTCCGCCCCTGGAAGACGAGCACCTTCCCCGTGACTTCGTAGACCCCGGCGGTCGGATTGCCGCGAGCGGTGGCGGGTTGGACCGACTCCAGGCGAACGAGGTCGTCGAGCCCCCGACTCGGCAGGAGAATCAGCTCGCGACGGATGCCACCGGTCGCGGTGGCGAGTGGGCGATAGACATGGACGCCGAGTTCCGCATCGCGTTCGATCTCCCCTTCGACCTTCACGAGAAATCCACCTTCTCGAAGCAAGGGGGGTCGGCCGCCGTCGTCGACGTCGGCCGGGACGACGACCCGCCTCGTCGGCGGGACGATCTTCGGATCCTCGGATGCCGACGTCGACCCGGAATCCTGGGCCGCCGCCGACCCTCCCACCGCCGCCACGATCACGAGCTGGAGACCGGATGCGAAAAGGGTGATCAGGTGTCGTCGACGGGATCGGGGCGTTCTCATGTCCGGAATGCTACGTCGGATCGGCCATCGCCAGCATCCCAACGGGTCCGGGACCGGTCGCCGCGACCAACGGGCTCCCTTTCGTCGGAATCCCGATTTGAAGAAGGCGATCGATGCCGGGCCGCCCGATATATACTCCTGAGCCCGGGCCGAGTACCCAAGTGGCCTAAGGGAACGGATTGCAAATCCGTGATTCGTGGGTTCGAATCCCACCTCGGCCTTTGAACGACGCCCGCCTTCCCGGCGGGCGTCGCTCGTTTCACCGTTCGACGGATCGGAATCCCGTCGTCCCCCGGACCGCGCAGGTCCCCTCGGCTCGCCGGTGGACGGGATTCCCCCGGGGGGCTTCGATCCGGAGCTTCAAGGGCTCCAGTTCACGATCATTCGCCCGACGTCCACGCCGTCGACCACGCCGTCCCCGTTGAGATCAGCCGGGCAACCGCCGCAGTCACCCCAGGACGCCAGCAGGATCCCGAGATCGCTTGCCGCCACGCGACCATCATCGTCGAGATCCCCCTCGAGGCCGTCGGCCGGGGCCGGTCGCGCAAGCAGCCATGCGACCACCTCCGCGGCGAATCGAGTGCCGAACGGCGGGTTGTGACCGAAGCCCGGCACGGTCCACAACTCCGCGGATCCACCCGACGGACAACTTGACGCGTAGGTCGAGATCGTGGACTCCGCGCCGCCACCGGGCACGAGATCGATCGATCCACCACCGGGGTCGGGCGCATCGCCGCAGCCGTTGTCCGCCGCGACGTATCGCTGGGTCAGCCCGGCGGACGGATAGCAGCCACCGGACACGAAGCAGCCGCCTCCGTAGAAGACGACGACGTCGAGCGTTCCATGCACCTGGAGCACGTTGACCGGGGTCTCCAGCGTGCAGTCGTCCGGATCGAGATAGGTGGCCGAAGCCAGCGTCGCGATTCCCGCGAAGACTCCATCGTGTTCGCAGATCATGCGATGCGCCATGAACCCGCCGTTGGAATGCCCGACCAGGTGGATCCGTCGCGGATCGATCTCGTAGGCGTCGCGGACCACTTCGACGAGGCCTCGGAGGTAACCGGAGTCGTTGGGCGACTGGTTGAAGATGTCGCAGCAGGCGTCGGTGGCGTTCCAGTACCGCTGGCCGAGGATGTTGCGGCGTCCGTTCGGGAGGCAGAGGATGAACCGCTGCTTGTCCACCTGCGACGAGAGCCGCAGGTACGCCTCCTCGATCTCCGCCGAATAGGCGAAGGCGTGGAGGAGCATGATCAGCGGGAGCGGCTCGGCGGGATCGTAGCTCGACGGGCGGACGATCCGGACGTCGCCCCTTCCCGCGTCGACGTACTCGGAGACCTCGGCCGATGCGGAGGCCGCCGGCAGGAACGCCGCGACCGCGACGACGATCACACCGAGATCGATTCTCCGTCGCGCCACAAACCCCATGGCATTCCTTTCCACGCAGGGATCCGGGTGATCCTTCCGCCCCCGACCCGGACGGTCGGGAGCCCCGGAGAAGAGGAGGCGCCGAACCCGGACGGGAATCTCCCGGCACGCCCGACGCGTCGACCGCGTCATCCCGTCCACTCGGACAGCAGCAGCCCGAGGTCGGCGCCGTTGACCACGCCGTCGTCGTTCAGGTCCTCGGGACACCCGTCGCACGGTCCCCATGCGGCGAGAAGGAGTCCGACGTCGGCACCGTTCACCGCCCCGTCGCCGTTGAAGTCGGCGGCCGGCCCGCCACCTTCCTCGAAGACCACGATCAGCGTGGGATGGCTCGAAGCGTTCGGGTTCTCGCGGCTCGCGATCTGCCTCACGGTCCGGGGTTCCGAGACGTCCGCGACCATCACCCAGCCGTGATTCGCTTCGCCATCCACCCAGCCCTGCACGTCTGCGGCGAGACCGTCGCCGGTGAAGGTGTAGGAACCGTTGGTGTCGATCAGGACGGATCCGCTCGCCGCGGCCTCGAAATCACCGCCGGGCGTCGCCCAGAAATCGGTGGGATACGACGTGTGCAACCAGGTCGCGTCGCCGCTCCGGGCCGGTGCGCCCATGCCGCCGCCGGACGAGGAGTCGCCCTCGCCCCACGCGGCGTCGCAGCGGAAGAGTTCGAACGGGACCCCCAACGGCGGCTGCGGTGGCGTGCGGGTGACCTGGATCCGGACGGAGGCGGAGACCACCTTGGATCCCTCGGGGATCCCCGAGACATCGAACCGGACCAGCGCCCTCCGCTGCCAGTTGCCGTTCGGCTCGAAGTTGATTCGACCGGCGTAGAGCGTCGCACCGCGTCCCGACGCGAGCGTGCCGGTCGGGGACTGGAACATCGTGTTGTCCTGATCCGCCACGATCGACAGCTTGTCGGCATGGACCGAGGCGCCGGCGAGGAGAAGGGTGGAAAGGAAGATTGCGTTGCTCGGGTTCGACGTGATCACGACTCTTGCTCCATGCGGGATCGGGGTGGCGAGGCGGCGCTTCTCCGGCGGGCCGCTTCCTCTCGAAGGCCGTGCGGCGGCCCGGGGTGTTCGGTGACGATTCTAGGCTGCGTTCGACCGTTTTCCCGCTTCATTGGACGAAAGGGGACGAAGGAACCGCTCAGCCCGTCCAAAAACCGAGTTCGAGACCGAGGTCGGCCCCGTTCACGACCCCGTCGCCGTTCAGGTCCTGCGGGCAGTCGCGACACGGTCCCCACGCGCCGAGCAGCAGGCCCAGGTCCGCGCCGTTCACCAGCCCGTCGTCGTTGAAGTCACCCGGCACGGAATCGTCCGTGCCGATGGTGACGACGAGGGTGAGCGTGACGTAGTGCGTGGTCTCGCCCGGAACGTCTTCGTCGGTCGCCTGGATCGTCACGTCGACCTCGTGCACGCCCTCGCTCGCGCCGGCGGTGTTGAAACCGAATCGGAGCAGGCCGGGATCATCGGTCACGCTGGTGCCGAGCCCCTCCCACGAGAAGAACCCCCCCCCGAGTCCGCTCGCCGCATCGAGATCGAGCGCGGACTGCACCTCGTTCCACCCGAGGTTGTGGATCGGGACGTCGATGAAGACCACGCCCGCGTCCGACGCGGATTCGGCCTCCACCGTGACGTCGGTCACGATCGATTCGCTCGACCACGAGGGGATCGCGGGGCGGATCGCGAATCCGTCGCAGACGAGGTCGTATTCCGGCTGGGACACCGCGTTGCTCGTCGCGTCGACGCCGACCGTGGCCGTGAAGTCGCCGGTGATCCCCGCCGCCAGCGAGAATGACTGCGTGTCGAAGCTGGGGAGCAGCGGCGCCGTGCCGGTGGCGCCGCCCACGAGGATCCCGTCACCCGTCGTGACGTACTCGAGCGGCGCCGCCGCCGCCGCGACCTCGACCGACCTCGCATTGGCGATCCGGACGTTGACGGACGCCGTGCCGCCACTGATCACCCGCCCGAGATTCTCGTCGAGCACGCAGGTCAGGAGGCCGGGGACGGTGAGATCGGTGATGACGGGGAGGTGGTCGCTCGCGTCGTGAAGCGCATCCGCAAGGCCGTTCGAACGCGAGGTCTGGCCGGGAAAGTACCCGTTGTTTCCGGTGTTGATCGCCACGTTGTAGTGGTTGCCGTCGTTGCCGAGCGACCGGTACGTCGCGGGCATCAACGAGAGGCCGTCACCGTCGAAGAGCGACGCGGTGAGCAGCTGGAAGTCGAACCGGTCGTCGAGGCCGCCGCCCACCAGCGCGCCCCCGTCGAGCCTCGGGCTCTGGCTGTGCTTGATCGCGTTGGCGGCCCCGCTCCAACTCTCGGTGCCCAGCGGGTCCTCGGCCCGCCCGGACCCCCCGGAGAGGAATTCGAGATACGCCGGCTCGCTGTTCCCGTAGACGTTCAGGTCGCCCGCGTACACGATGTTGCTGCCGACGGGCAGCGTGTCCGCGTCGTTTCGAATGGCGACCGCCCCGAGACGACGGGTCTCCGCGTTGGAACTCCCGCTGCTCGCCTTCAGGTGCATCCCGTAGATCCAGAGCAGGCCCGCGTCGTCGGTCGAACCGCGGAACCGCAGCTGCCAGCGATCGGTGTTCCGACCTGCGCCGGTCGAGATGTCGCGATGTCCCGATGGAATCTCCTCGAACAGGTCCGCGCGGAAGAGGAGCATCTGTGCGCCACCCGATCCGTTCTCGCCACTCTCGACCGTGAACGTGGCGGTCTCGTAGGGAATGCCCGGGATCGCCGCCGCGATGATGTTCTCGAGCGCGACCCGGGATCCGTTGGTCACCTCCTGGAGGATCAGCAGCGTCGGCGCCGTCGCGAAACCCGGAACGTCGTCCTCGGCGATCGCCGCGAAGACCGCCTCGATCGACTGGGGGTCGCCGTTGAGCCGCGCGACGTTCCAGTTGACCACGCGCACCTGGGCGGAGGCCGACGTGGCGAGCCCCGCGAGGGCCAGCGCCGCGATGACGATCAACCGGTGGATGGGCGTCGGTGAAGGGGAGGACGAATGGGAGTGACGAGATCGCAACTTGTGCTCCGATAACCCGGAAGCGGCGATGCTCCGACGACGAACACCACCCGATCGATTCTACGACCGAGTGGTCCAATGTCGATTCGAAGGGGACGATTCCCGACGATTCGCCTCGTTCGGGGTCAGGCGGCGCGCGGTCCGTCGTCGTTGCCGTGGTCGAAATCGCCCAGGCAGTGGAGCTCGCGAGCGAGGTCCTCCATCCGACGGGATGCCTGGTCGGCGGCCCGGAGCACCTGCTCGACGTCGATTCGAGCGATGACCGGCGACACCGTCGCGGCGTGGCCGGCGTTCCCGGCATCGAAGTGGTTTTCCGTGGTTTCCGTGGCTTCCGAGGGAATTCGCTCGTTCACCAGGCGCCATCCTGCGGGCATGTCGACTCGACTCATGCGTGAATCCTTCCGAGGGCGTCCGTCACGATCCTGTCGGCCCTCTGGAGGTTTCATCGGCGGGAGGAAGGGTCGACTTTCGTGGGCCCCGGCAACTTCCGGTCGATGACGCGCCAGCACTCGGAATCATCGACGCATCGGAACATCGATCCGGGATTCGGCGGGGATTCTCGGACGTCGACCCGCTCAGGCGGGAATCATGGCGTCGTCCTCGTCGTGCGATGCGTCGAAGATCCGCTTCGCGCGACTCAACGTCAGGTAGACCACCCCGATCAACAGGAGCGACGCGAGGATCGCCCCCCCCGCGATCATCCCGATCAGGTTGAGCATCTTCGCCGGCATCTCGCCGCCGATCAGTCGTGCGTATCCCCCGCCGGTGGTCGACGGTTGATCGCCTCGCAGCGCCGCTCTCGCTCCGTCGGCCCGACGAGGCGCCTGCCGCGCCGATTCGGAGGCCATGGTGGTCGCGATCGCGTCGAGGGTCGTGGGAAGCACCCGACGGTCCGCGCCCGCGAGCACCAACCGCAGTCGGCCGGGACCATCGACCTCGAACCGGAGATCGTCGACGAGCATCGTCGCGATGCCCGTCTCCCCCGCCGCGGGCGTGAGTCCGCGAGCGGCCAGACGACGCCCCACGGCCTGGACGAAGGCGGGATCCGTGGCCAGTGACTCGTGCCATTCGCGCCAGGTCGATGCGGCGGAATCCGAAAGGACCCCCCCGTCGCGAGGCATCGCCCGGAGTTCCACCGTCGCCGTGCCCGCCACCGGAAGGATCTCGCTCACCGCGAACCAGCTGCCGGTGACGCAGACCGCGGCCAGCACGGCCAGCCATGCGACGACCGCCACCGAACGGGACCGTGCCCAACGGCGGACCATCTGGTGCTCGCTCCTCGAGAGGAACTCGCGAACCTGGGAAAGCTCCTTGCGCTGGGCATCGATCCGCTGGAGCTCGTGGAAGGCCGCTCCTTCGCCGTCTCCGGCGACCTGGCGCACCCGTCCCTTGATCGCGGCGAGTCGGCGCTTGCGACGATCGAGATGGCGGGCCGCGGCGTTGATGCGCTCCGCCTTCGCCCGGAGCTTCTTCGCCATCTCCTGCGCCTGGCCCCGGTCGTTGGTCATGGCGAGCGCCGTTTCGAGTTCGTCGCTCCGCTGTTCGGCCCGACGACATCGTTCCTCGAAGGCCTCCAGCTCGGCCGCGGGCACTCCGGCGTGCCTCGACTCGTTCCGCAACGCTTCGATCTCCGCGATGAGCGGCGCCGTCGCCGCCTCGATCGCGGCCGGATCCGCGGCGTCGCGTTCCATCTCCCGGATCCTCGCCTCGAGCGGAACCCGGACCGCGTCGATCGCGGATCGGATCGAAGCCTCGTCGACGTCGCCGGTACTCGCTCGTTCCAGATCGGCCTCGAGTTCCGCGATCCGCGATTCGAGCGCGTCGCGAACCCTCGCGACGGCCTCGTTCGCGTCCGCTCCCTCCGACGCGAGTCGTGATTCGAGTCGCTCGATCCGTTCACGCTGTTCCGCGGCCATCGCGATCGCCGCGGTTCCCTGCTCCAGGCGGGGCGCCTGCTCCGCGACCGCCCGGGCGAGTTCGGTCAGCTTCTCGCCGGCGAGCCCGAGCTGTCGCTGATCATCCTCGACGACGGCTTCCAGTTCCTCCACCCGACCACGGGCCGCGACGAGTTCGTGCTCGAGCCCCTCGGTTCGTTCCGTGGCGGCGTCGAGCATCGACTGACGTGCTCGATCCCCATCCTCGACCGCGGCACAACGCGATTCGAGCTCGGCGATCGTCGCCTGGAGCGTCGAGTTCTCCAACGCCTGCGCGTCATGGCCGTCGCGGATCGTTTCGAGTTCCGCCTCGACCGCCTCGGATCTCGCTCGAGCGTCCGCGAGTTCCGACTCCGCCCGTTCGAGGTCCCGTCCGACCGACTCCAGCGCTTCGCGATGGCGCTGCGTGGCGGCGTCCGCCTCGGCGAGCCGGCGTTCGTGTTCCGCCGCGGCGATCCCCTCGGATTCGGCTTGACGGGCCGCCGACGTCTCGAGTTCCTCGATGCGGGCACGCATCGTCGCGTGCGTGGAGACCTGCTCGGCGAGCACCCGCTCCCGTTCCTCGAGCTCGGACCTGATCTCCTCGATCGTCGAACGTTCCTCCTCGACCGCGCGGGACCGGGACGCGCAGGCCTCGACGTCGTCCCGATGCGCCTCGAGATCCCCGCGGAGTTCCTCGCGGGCCGATTCCAGCGCCTGCCGAGACGACTCGAGTTCGGCGGCCGCCTGGTCACAGCACCGACCGCGTTCATCGAGTTCGGTCCGGAGGCATTCGAGCTCCTCCCGCGTCCCCGACAGCGCTTCGCGCTCCTCGGCCAGCGCGGTCGACGCGGCTTCGAGGTCGTCCCGGCGGGATGCGAGCGCCGCTTCGGCCTCGTCGACGGATCGCTGGCGTCCGGCCAGGTCCATGACTTCGGATTCCTGGCGGTTCTGGACCTCGCGGATCCGCGTCAGGTGGCGTTCGACGTCCTCGATGAGCGACAGGACGTCGCCGGTCGTCGATCGCGGCGCGGTCCCGGCCCCTTCGGCCGGCGAGGGGGCCGCGGTCCGCTCGGATTCGTGGTCTGGAATTCGCCGTTCATCGTGTCCGTCACTCATGGGAATCGCCTTCCTTCGGGTCGCGAACCGCCTCGGACGGAGTCCCTCGGGAATCCGCGCATGTTCTGGAAATCGGCCGTCGGGGGGCCCGACTGCAGCACTCCCGCGGAAGGTTTGCGTGAGAGAACGCCGGTGAAGCCGGACGATCGCGCCGCGAGGTCCGAAAACCCGCTCGAATCCGCCCCGGACCCTCGTCGAAACCCTCCGAGATCCTCCGGCCCCGGCGACGCCCGGCCATCTAGAATGGTTTCCATGCTCCAGCACGACGTCGAACAGACCGCCCCGATCCGCCTGCAGGATCCTGCGCTCGAACCGATCGCCGAGAAGGTGATCGCGGGGCGGCGGATCGATCTCGACGAGGGGCGGATCCTCTACGACACTCCGGACGTCCATGGCGTCTGTCGCCTCGCCGACCTCGTGCGACGGCGAATGCACGGTCTTGCCGCGTACTACAACGTCAACCGACACGTCAACTACTCCAACATCTGCGCCCTGAGCTGCTCCTTCTGCGCGTTTCATCGCAAGCGGAACCAGGACGGCGCGTACGAGATGTCGGTCGAGGAGGTCACCGAGTCGGCGATCCAGGCCGCGGAGGCCGGTGCGACGGAGCTGCACATCGTCGGGGGGCTCCACCCGAAGCTCCGGTTCGACTTCTACACCTCGATGCTCTCGGCGATCCGCGAGGCGGCGCCCCGACTCCACCTCAAGTCATTCACCGCGGTCGAGATCGTCCACCTGCAGCGGATCTCCCAGCGAGGAAGGCTGGGATTCGAGGGCATGAAGGACACGCTCCGCGATCTTCGCGAGGCCGGCCTCGGATCCCTGCCGGGGGGCGGCGCCGAGGTGTTCGACGACCGGGCCCACGACACCGCCTTCAAGGGGAAGATCCGGGGCGATCAGTGGCTCGACGTCCACCGGGCGGCCCACGAGATCGGGCTGAACTCGAACGCGACGATGCTCTACGGCCACGTCGAGGGACGACCCGAACGGCTCGTCCACATGGATCTCCTCCGGCGCCAGCAGGACGCGACGCTGCGGAACTGGGCCGAGGCGCAGGGGATCGGCTCCGCCGGCGTACCCGACGCCGTCCTGCTCACCGGACCGGAGGAGCAGTATCCCGGCGAACGGCTTCCGATGCCGGGCCAGGCGGGTCTGGAGACCGGCTACTTCCAGACCATCATCCCGCTCCCCTTCTTCCCCGACGGCAGCGGACTCGAACGACTTCCCGGCCCTTCGGGCCTTGAGAATCTCCGCACCCTCGCGGTGGCCCGGCTGATGCTCGACAACATCCCGCACGCCAAGGCGTTCTGGATCATGCAGACCCTCGGCATGGCGCAGCTGATGCTGGACGCCGGTGCCGACGACCTCGACGGAACGGTGGTCTGGTACGACATCACCCACCTCGACAACGCTTCGACCCACCAGGAGACCACCGTCGGCGACCTCCGACGGGCCGCCACCGAGGCGGGGTTCGCTCCGGTGGAACGCGACACGCTCTATCGACACGTCGAGCGAACCGGTTCGGAGTGGCGGGTGGCGGGCGAGTCCGGGGACGCCTGAGGCGCCCGAATCCGACTCAGTCCGCCCCGACGCCGCGACCCAGCGCCCAACCCAGTTCCGGCATTCCGGCCAGACGGGCGATCGCGACGAACGTCCCGCCGCCGATCACCGCGAGTGCGACCAGTTCGATCGCCGCCCTGATCCAGACGCCCGCATCGAGATCCTCGAACGGAATCAGCCACTTCACGGTCCCGACCGCGAGGAGCATGGCCAGCGTGCAGCCGGCGGTCCCCGCCACGCTCCGGACCACTGTCCAATCGGCGAGTCTCCCCACCCGGGCGGAAAGGACCCGTGCGAGGATCAGGCTCTGGAGGATCGCGCAGACCGCGGTGCTCCACGCCAGTCCCGCCACGCCGAGCGACGTTCCGAAGACCAGTGCGAGATTCAACGCGAGATTGAGCCCCACCATCGCCACCGCGATGCGGACCGGGGTCATCGCCTCGCGCCGGGCGTAGAAACCGCGAATCAGGACGTGGTTGAGCGAATAGCTCCAGATGGCGACGGCGTAGCCGAGCAGCACGTAGGCGACCCGGTCGACATCCGACTGGTCGAATGCGAATCCCTGGTAGACCACGGTGACGAACGGGCCCCGTACCAGCGCGATTCCCAGGCTCGCCGGCAGTCCGATGAACATCGTGAGGCGCAGCCCCCGACGGAGCGTGTCCTGGAAGCGGGTCGGGTGCTCGTGCTCCCTCGCCAGCTGCGGGAAGATCGCGGTCGCGACCGCGATGCCGAAGACGCCGAGTGGGAATTCATAGAGTCGTTGGGCGTAACCGAGCGTGGCCATCGCGGTGTCCGGCAGTGGATACGGCCGACCCATGATCGTCGGTCCCACCACCGTGGGCCAGCTCGCGATCAGCCCGTCGAGGAACGTGTTCACCTGCAGGACGCCGAGTCCGAGGATCATCGGAAGCGCCTGCGTCAGCACCCGGCGGAATCCGCGACGGGCCTCGAGATCGGCGGCCTGGGAGGCCCTGCCCCCGGGCGAGGTCCTGCGGAGCTCCCACAACGTCCAGGTCGCCTGGGCGATCCCCGCCGCGACCACGCCCCAGCCGACGATGCCGATCCGGGAGGCGTCGACGGGCTCGTCACGTCCCCACCAGGCGATGAAGACCGCGATCACCAGCGAAAGATTCAGGAGGATCGGCGCCGCGGAGGCCGGCGCGAAACGACCACGGACCTGGAGCACCGCGCCCGCCACCGCGGTGATGCAGACCAACGGCATGTACGGAAGCGTGATCGCGAGGAGTCGAAGTCCCAGGTCGTCGCGCAACGCGGGGATCCCGAGCAGGATCGATTCCCCGACCACCGTCAGGGCCGCGAGCAGCAGTCCCACCCGGGCCAGCATGAGCGCCGCGAGCCGGGATGCGGCGTGGGGATCCCGTTCCTCGAGCTTCGCCTGCTCGGGGACCAGCGCCGCGCTCAGCGCGCCTTCCCCGAAGAGTCGACGGAAGAGGTTCGGCACGAGGAACGCGAAGCCGAACGCACTGGCCGCGTCCGAGACCCCGATGAGCCGGCCGAAGCACGCCTCCCGGGCGAGTCCCCCGAAGCGGCTCGCCGCGGTCATCAGCGTGACCGTCAATGCATGTCGTTCGAATCCTCGGCGACCGACGCTCGGTGACGCCTCAGCCATCGGAGGCGGCATCGCTCGGAACGAGGTGATAGGAGATTCGGCTCATGTCCGGATCGATCTCGTTGCGAACGACCCGTACCTGGCACCGTCGTCCGGGCTTCGTGAAGACGCAGGCCGCGGTGGACTGCGTGGCCGTGGTGCCCGAAGACCGCCATCCATTGAACTCGAAGACCCGCTCGATGCCTTCGAGTCGGCGGCTCGGGTCGTCGACGGTGGTCGCGAAGACGCTGTTCACCCGCACGAGTTCGCCGGCCTTGCGCTCCACGTCCGAGGTCACCCGGGCGACGGAGTCCTCGGGGACCGGAAGGTCGCTGTCGAGCAGGAATCGCTGTTCGGTCGAACATCCGACCAGCATCGTGAGAATCATCGATGCGACGAGCGGGATCCGATGCGGGCGGATTCGATTGAGGTACCGGTTCATCGACCCTCATGTTCCTCGGACTGGCTCCGCGCCGCAACGTCTTCGGCCGCCGAATCGCGATCGAACGCCTCTCCGCACTCCGGACACCTCGCACCGGCGCCTCCGGGGGTTCCCTGGAGATCATGTCCGCAGCGGAGGCATTCGAGGCCGTACCGGTCGGCGATCCGCGACAGGCGACGACGGGATCGGTGAACCACGAACGCACCCACGAGGCCGAGCAGGGTGGCGTCCACCATCATCTCGAAGCCGAGTCCGAAGGCGTCGTAGTGACGAACCGCCGCTCCCAACCAGTTCCGCACGCTGGAAGCGGGCATGATCAGGAGATAGCCGCCCAGCAGCACCGCCGCGGACGCGATGATCCATGCGGTCGCGACGAGCGCGATCCTTCGCGAAGGGATCCGACGATCGGAGCCCGCCTCGTACCTGCCACCGCATGCCCCGCAGCGAGGAACCGCCTCCGGTTCGAGGCAGGAGAGGCACCGTTTCGACTCGTCGATCCGAGCCAGCGAGAACCGACGGCCCGATTCGAGACAGGCCACCAGGCCCGCGATGCCGCCTGCCGAGGCCCCCACCACGACCATGGTGACCGGGCCGACGATCGGATTTCGACCGGCGACGCCGAGAAAGACGCCACCGATCATCGCGCCCAGCGACGTCGCGATCGCCAGATGCAGCCAGTTCGCCGGCTTCGCGAGCAGGAGGACGAGCGCGGCCTGGCGTCGGACCTGCGAGGTGCGGAACCAGTCGGGTCCTCGTCGATCGGGGCCGAGCGCGGCGATCCACGCGAGGGCGACGAGGATCCCGCCCGCGTCCGCCACGAGATCGAGCGGATCGAAGCTTCGACCGAGTCCGGGGATCTCCTGCGTGAACTCGTCGAAAACCGCGAGCATGCCGACCAGGATCGCCGCCATGAGCGCGCTGCTCGCGATGCCGGAGAGTCGGATCAGGGCGGTCACGATCCCGAACGCGAGGAAGTGCAGGAGCTTGTCGGGTCCGTCCCCGGGCGTCCCGATGACCAGCTTGGGGTAGTGGGTCCCCGCAAGGAGGACCAGGACCGCGGTCACCGCGACGATTCGAAGCCAGTGCCTCGACCACCACGCCGGCGAGCCGCGCGGCGGGGTGAACCGAAGTGACCGGTCGGCGACGGTCATGGCTGGTCGGTGGGACGGACCGCGACGGGGTCGCTGGTGGGGGCGGACGAGGGGGAATCCCCGTCGACCGTGGAGACGCCCGCAGTCCCGCCCGTGGGGGACTCGTCAGCGGGAGGGACCTCCGTCCCCTTCTCCCAGCTCGCGATGAAGCGTTGCGCGAGCTTGCGATAGTCGATGGCGCCGGGGCACCAGGGTGCGTAGTCGAAGATCGACTGGCCGAAGCTGGGCGCCTCCGCGAGCTTGATGTTCCGACGGATCGCCGGTCGCAGGACGGTGGCCCCGTCCCACGGCAGGCCGCTGCCGGTGGCTTCGGAGAGGAACGAATCGAGTTCGGCGACGACCTCCTTGCCATGGGTGCTCTGGGTCTCGTGCATGCACAGCGCGATCCCGCCGACTCGGAGCCCGGGATTGACCTGCGCCGCGACGAGTCGGACGGTCTCGAGCAGTTTCCCGACGCCCTGGAGGGCGAGGAAGTGGGCCTGCATCGGAACGATCACTTCGTCCACCGCGGCCAGCGCGTTCAGCGTGAGCAGACCGAGGCTCGGCGGGCAGTCGAGGATCACGTAGTCGAACCGGTCGAGGATCGATTCGAGACGACGACGAAGCAGGTCGTTTCGATCGGCCTGGCCCGCGAGCTCGGACTCCGCCGCCGCGAGATCGACCGAGGCAGGGATGAGCCAGAGGTTCTCCCGCACCTGGACCATCGCATCCTCGATGTCCGCGGCGGGATCGACCAGGAGGTCGTACACCGTCGTTCCCACCGTCTCCCCGTCGACGCCGAGATGGAGCGACAGGTGGGCCTGCGGATCGAGATCGATCGCGAGCACTCGTCGATCCTCCTCGCCGATCGCCGCCGCGAGGTTGCAGCTGGTGGTCGTCTTGCCCACCCCGCCCTTCTGGTTGAGGAGCGCGGTGCGACGAGGGCCGCGGGCGGAATTCGTCGGGGTTCGCTGGGTGGGATCGGCCATCGCGCCGAGTGTATCCGCAGCGTCTGGACCGAGTCCGGCCTCGGCCGGAATCGACGGCCGCTCCACCCTCAAGGCGCGTCGATCGTGGTCATCCCGGCCGCGTCGTTCCAGTCGTTGATCCCGAACGCGAGTGGGACGATGTCGCGGCGCCAGGCCGGACTGGAAATCCCGGCGTACTGCACGAAACCACGCGGACCGTCCCTTCGGATGCCGAGGAGGATGCTTCCGCCTCCGGCATCGGAGATCGCCTCGACCAGCCATGCCTCGGGGAGCAGCACCGACGCCCGCCAGCGATCGGCGAATCGACGGATCTCGACCGCGAGCGACTCGTCGGCGCGTCCGCGAAGTCGCTCCCAGGAGCCGTCCGGCCGAACCTCCACCACGCCGGCGGGGCGCCTGCGATCGCCCACCTGCAGGAAGATCCGGTCCGGCTCGTCCGAACCCGGGAGATGCCTCGCCTCGACGAAGATCTCCCACCGTCCCTCGCGTCTTCGAAGGACGGCCTGGGTCGACTCCGATCCGTTGGCGGCCTGGACGACGTCGCCATCGACATCGGCGAGCGTCCGCGGGAGTATGAAGGTTCCGAAGGACGCGCCCGGCGGACGCACGGGGATCGCCCGCGGCCCGAACGGGACCCGCACCACGCGGTTCGCATGCGAAAGCGAAAGCACCTCGTCCGACGGCAGCGGGCCGCCGCCGAGTTCGGGGCGATCGATCTCGTGTCGCGAGATCGTCGACGGCGGCGCCAGCAGCGGGACGCCGGTCGGATCCGATTCCCAGGTCGCGGTCACCACCAGCTCCCCACGAGTCGGATTGAGGACGTCGATCTCGACCCGGTTCCCGTCCGACGCGATCTCCATCGCGAGGAATGCGGGACGCGCATCCAACCAGGCGAGCCCGGCACGGACCGCGTCGTCGGGCGAACGCCCGGGGTCGAGCAGGAGCGATCGCAGCCCGGCGAGCGCCCGCTGGTCGGTCGGCCACGCCGCGACCACTCTTCCGACCGGGTCGGCCTGGTCCTTCACCACCGCCGTGAGTCGCTCGCGCAGCTGACTCGCGGTTCCACGGCTCGCCGTCGCGACCCGTCGAAGCCCGACCCGCCACTCGTTCGCGATCGAGACCGCGATGCGACGCGAAAGATCGTCACGGAAGTCCGCGGACGGCGGGCGTCTGCGCTCGAGTTCGGCGAGCAGGCACCAGCGAAACCACTCCAGGGGTTCGTCGAGCGCCGGATCCGCATCGGTCCCTCGGGCCTCGACCACCGCGGCATCGTCGGGCCACCTCTCCGGTGGCTCGTACCACGCGGGCTCCCACGCGACCCCCCCGACACCGATCTCCCCGGACGCATCATCCGACATCGGAACCAGGAGCACCGGGACCCCGGGCCGGGCCTCCATCGGACCGACCGGACGCCGAACCACTTCAAGCGTGGTCCGGGGCGTCGTCCATGATCGATTCTCGAGTGGTCGATCCACGAGCCAGACGAGGTCCGCCTCGACGTCCCGGGATCCGACGCGGACCGGATAGCTCGTCGGCCACGCGATCGGACGTTCCGGAACGGCCAGCGGGAGCAGGAGATCGCCGCCGCGGATCGCGGCCGGTGCGCGGACCGCGGGAAGCAGCGCTTCCAGGCCGCCGGAAGCCGCGGGAGTCCCGGATGCTCCGGTCGCGACGTGGACCGAGAACCAGCTCGACGCGAACAGCAGCAACCCGGCGAGCCGGAACGACCGGCGCCATCGGGCGTCGCCGGAATGATCGCCGTCCGACATGCTCGAACCGGCGATTCGGGTGACCGAAGCCAGTCCGGGGGCGATCGCCGCGATGCGGCGCGAGTTGAAGGGTCGGAATCTCATGGGGGTTCGAAGGCGGGGCCTCCATGCTACCCGTCGGCCACGCGTCGGCGGCGATCCCTCGATTCGGGATTCCGGGAGGGGTCGACATGATGGATCACGACGAACGGGGTGGAACGGTGTTCACGCTCCACGCCCCCGATGCGGAGGTGGTCGAGTTGACCGCCAGCTTCGGCGGTGAACGCGAACGAACCCTGGCGATGCGACGATGCGGCGACGGCGGATGGCGTCTTCGGATCCATCCCGGACTCACCTGCACCCGCCATCGATTCCGCGTGGACGGTCGATTCCTCGCGGATCGGGATTCCCTCGACGAGGTCTGAAGTCGGCGTGGGTCCTCCGGACCTCGCCGATCGACGCGGATGTCACGCGACGAGAAGCACGACGGGCCAGCCCGCACCCTCGCATTGGACTACCCTGACGGCGATGATCTGGCTTCCCGCGCCCACCGACCGGTTCACGGGCCTCCTCCTCGGGGGTCTTCTCCTCCTCGCCCCCGGCTGCGGCGATTCCGCGACGAACGAGGCGGAACCACCGCCCCGCGCCGTCGAGACGACGACGGCGTCCGAACCCCGGCGGGGATACGAGATCCCCATTCCCATGCAGGAATTCTGGGAGGGGACGAAGACGCCGAAGTACGCATACGAAATGCGTTTCGACACCGACGGGAAACTCCATCGGAACGGATGGGGCCGCGCCTACTACGCCAACGGCGCCATCGAGCGCGAAGGCGCCTACCGCTACGACCACGAACGGGAGATGAGCGAGCGGATGGGCACCTGGACCTACTACGAGTCCGACGGAAGCGTGAAGCGGGTCGAGGAACGCGGCGGGGTGCCCGTCTGGACCGGCCCCGACCAGAGGACGCCACCCCCGGGAACCTGAGACGTGTCGGAACACGACCAGAAACTCGAGACCGCCACTCGATTCCTCGAGACGCTTCGGCGTCGCCGGAGCATTCGTGAGTTCAGCGACCGTCCGGTCTCACAGGCCGTGATCGAGCGACTGGTCGCCGCCGCGGGGTCCGCGCCGAGCGGCGCGAACAAGCAGCCCTGGCGCTTCGTCGCCGTCCGGGATCCGGCGATCAAGCGGGCGATCCGGGAGGCCGCGGAGGCCGAGGAACGGAAGCTCTACGCCGGCCGGGCCAATCCCGAATGGCTCGAGGACCTGGCGCCGCTCGGCACCAACGCGGAAAAGCCCTTCCTCGAGATCGCGCCCTGGCTGGTGGTCGTCTTCAAGCAGACCCGCAACACCGATGCCGGGCAGGGTGGCGAGCAGGTCTACTACGTGAACGAGTCGGTCGGCATCGCGGTCGGGATGTTTCTCGCGGCCGCGCAGTTCGCCGGACTCGCCACGCTGACCCACACGCCGAGCCCGATGAAGTTCCTCGGACCCATCCTCGAACGACCGGCGCACGAACGTCCGTTCATGGTGATTCCGGTCGGTTACCCCGCCGAGGGTTCGACGGTCCCGGACATTCGAAGGAAGCCGCTCGGCGCGATCATGCGGGTGGATCGGGATCGGAGTCCGAACGAGGATGACCCGGATCGGCCGCTGCCTTCGTCGATGCCGACGACGGCCGACGGATGACCTCGTCCGCGATCCGTCGCAACTGTTCGCGACGATACGCCTCGTCCTCGAGGAACCGGCAGGATCGCCAACGGACCCCCTTCGCGCCGCGGTCCGCGCGCGTCTCCGCTCGCCGACGAGCTCCATCCGCCTTCACTGGAATCCGATACCCGGGACCGTAGCCGAGTCGAGTCGCCTGTCCCAGGGGGCTCGCCGTCGGCGGCGATGCACCCGGGGCTCCCGGCATCGGCCGGTCGGCGTCCATCGGGAGCGGTCCCTCGCCGAGATCGAGCGGATTCACCGGCAGGATCCGGCCATGACCCGGTTCGACGCCCATGGGAACCCCGCCGATCACGAACACGGTCGAGGCCGGCACGTCCGGCAGCATCCCCTGCCGGGTCGGCACGTAGATGGATTGTGGAAACGTGGCGACCAGTCCGCCGTCGGCCCGCATGAATCCCCCACCGGGTCGAGCGAACACCTGGCGATACCCGGACGGCATCTGGAGTCCGAATTCGATCGTCCGGAGTGCGCCGTCGAGCGGGCCGCGATCCGCCACCGCCTGATCGACCGGACGCAGATCGATGGAACGAACCGGCTCGCTCCCGATCTCCGGTCGCGAACGTCCTCGAGCCCGTGCCTCGGACATCGATCCCAGGAACTTCGGTTCCGCATCGGCCGTCCGGACGGGAGGTTCCGCCCGAGCTCCCCCGCTCGAGACGACGAACGAACAGGCCAGCACCATCCCGGTCGATGCCGCTGCGAATGATCCGAGCAAGTGGGGTCGGGGAGATCGCCGCACGCTCTCCTCATCGGCCCGCGGGCCGCCCGCACTCAAGTGGATTCGTCACCCTCGGGATGCCAGGACAGGATCCTGCTCGAGGCCGCTGGCCACGTCGAGGGTACGCCGTCGTCCCCGCGGACTCGAAGCGATCCGGTGGGATCGATCGACTCGAGGGTCCCGCGGTGGATCTCGTCCCCGCATTCGATCTCGACCCGCCGGCCGGTGGGCAGGTGGGCATCGACGAAGCGCTCGACGAGCGTCGGCAGATCCGCGTCGAGGGCCGTCGAGATCCGGGCCGGCAGCACTTCGATCAGATCGATCCGGCGATAGTCCGGAGTCGCCCCGAGCTCCTCGAGCCCGATCGCGGACAGACCCTCGGGCCAGCTCCGGCGGTGGACGTTCACGCCGATCCCGATCACCGCGACGTCGTCGGCGACCTCGACGAGGATCCCGCCGATCTTCGCGCCACGCTCGCGTTCGACGAGGTCGTTCGGGAACTTGATTCCGATCCGGGCCTGCTTCCCGGCGGGCAGGGCCGCCCGGAGGGCGTCGAGCACGCCGACCGTCGAGCCGAGCAGGAGCCGGTCCGCCGCCGACGCCTTGGTGGCGAGGCTGATCGCCACCCCGGTTCCGAGGTCCTCGATCCACCGTCCTCCTCGACGCCCCCGGCCTCGGGCCTGGCGACCCGCGACCACCACCGCGCCGGCGCCGATCGCACGAGCGACGTCCTGCGTCGAGTCGCACGTGGCAAGCACCCGCACCATCGCGGGATCGAACCGGGTCCCCCGGCAACCGGCCTCGATCCGGTCCGCCCAGTCCGCGAGTTCGAGCGACGGCGCGGGATCGGGCGGGTTCATTCGATGTCGAGCCCGAAGTCGACCTGCACCGCCGAATGGGTGATCGCCCCCACCGCGATTCGATCGACCCCGGTCTCCGCGACGCGGCGGACCGAATCGAGCGTGACCCCGCCGGAGGCTTCGAGCAGGAGGCCACGACGACGTTGGTTCCGTCGTTCGACCGCCACGCCCATGGTCGCGGGATCCATGTTGTCGAGCAGCACCACGTCCACCGTACCCGAGGGCAGATCGAGGATCTGATCGAACTGCTCGAGTCGATCCACCTCGATCTCGATGAATCGAGGACGCATCTGCTCGCGGGCCGCGGAGACCGCGGCCTCGATCGCCTCGCCCGGATCGGATCCGATTCCCGCGAGGTGGTTGTCCTTCACGAGCACCGCGTCGTACAGCCCGATCCGGTGAAGGGTCCCCCCTCCGGCCCGGACCGCGTACTTCTCGATCGTCCTCAATCCGGGCGTGGTCTTCCGGGTGTCGACGATCGTCACACCGGTGCCTTCCACCGCCTCCACGAACTGCCGGGTCCGGGTGGCGACGCCCGAGGCGCGGCCCAGCAGATTCAGAAGGGTCCGTTCGACGGGAAGGAGGGCGGCGAGCGGCCCGCGGAATTCCATCACCCGGGTGCCCGTCTCGACCTCGTCACCGTCCACCGCGAGCGGTTCCGATTCGATGGTCCCCGCGGCGCGGGCCGCGATTCGACGGACGATCGGGAGCCCGCAGACCACCCCGGACTGCCGGGCGCGGATCTCCGCACGAACCTCGACGTCCGGCGCGATGAAGGCCTCGGTGGTGATGTCCCCGACGTCGCCGAAGTCCTCGATCAGCCATCGCTCGATCGCCGCCTCGAGCGTCGGACCGACGAGGCGGTCGAAGAGCTCCGCGAGCGAGCATTCACCGAACGGTTCGAATCTACTGGTTGCTTCGGACACGGGTGTTCTTCCGAGGGATGATGCGTGATGGAGACGTGGATGGGGGGTGCATCGTACGATCGATGACGCGTCCTCACCTCGATCGTCCCGACCCCATCCGCGGGAGCCCCCCATCATGACCGTCTTCGCCAAGATCCTCGCCGGGGAGATTCCCTGCCATCGCGTCCACGAGGATGAACACGTCCTCGCCTTTCTCGACGTGGCCCCGCTCAGCCCGGGCCACGTGCTCCTGATCCCGAAGGAGGCCCGGGCGACGCTCGGCGAGCTCTCCGACGAGACCGGCGCGGCGCTCGGGAGGGTCCTCCCCCGAATCTGTCGCGCCGTCTGCGCCGCGACCGGGGCGACGGACTACAACGTCCTGCAGAACAACGGCGCGAGCGCCCACCAGGCCGTGATGCACGTCCACTTCCACGTCATTCCGCGGGTCGGCGGCCGAGGCCTCGGGCTGGAATGGTCCACGGGGGATCACGGAGACGATCCGGAGCGTCTCGCGACCGCCATCGCCCTCGCCCTCGACACCTGAGATCGACGGGTCAACCGGCCACGAATCGGAGCATTCCCCAACGCTCCGGCACGTGCATGTTGATCTCCCACTGCGGAGTCCACGTCCAGTTGTGCTCCGGAGGACCCTCGACCTTGCGGTATTCGCCGTCACGGACCTCGAGGTCCCACTGGACGCGTGAGAAGTTGATTCGCCAGACGTCCCCCTCGGAAGGGACCGTCGCTCGAAGGTGTTCGGAGATCGGTGGCAGCGTCCATGCGGTGCCGTCGTCGCGTCGGGTCGGCGGCCTCAGATCGTCGAACGGGATCGCGAGTTCCACGACCCAGCCCTCGTCCCGATCCGAAGGATCGTTGACCGTGCCCGAGGTGTGGATCGCGAACCGCATCCCGGAGGCATCCCATCCGTGCTCCGCGGGACCGCCGAGCCGATAGGGCCGCTGGAGGAACAGGTCGAAGATCGTCCCGAGGACGTTGATCTCGATCTCGTAGTACTCGTCACCATCGCCGTCGGGATCGATGAAGACCTCGAAGTCGTTCTCGTGGAACACGATCATGTCCCGACGGTCGTAGGTCGCCCAGAGATCGGGCTCCTCCATCTCGCAGCCGATGTAGAGATTCGACTCGTCCCACGCCATCTTCGATCGGGTGCGATACCTCGGATCGATCCGCGCCTCGCCTTCGATGTCGCGGTAGTCGGCCGTCCAGGCCGCCGCCGCCCAGACCCCGGATTCCAGATCCCCGTCGAACGCGGGCGGCGAATCGAGGCGAGGGCAGTCGTAGACGAACGGCGGGTGGCCGACCTCCACGGTCGGCTCGGCGATGGACCCGGGGTCGGGGCCCGTCGAGCAGGCTGGCAGCGATCCCAGTCCGGCGAGGGCCAGTCCGGCGAGCAACGGCGAAGTCGGAAGGCGGTGGTTCATGGGTGCACACGGTACCCGGCGAGACCGCGGGGCCCTCGGATCGAAATCGAAGAAAACATGGTGCTCCGAATGCATTGTCGATCAAGGACTTGCGACTTCTGGTGGTGAGAAGAATCCCCCGCACACTTGCCTCGCGGCCGATCAGGGCCATTCTTGAGGCGGAGATCACTTCAGCCCCCCCCTCCATCAGGTCGGGACGGGTGACGGAGGGATCGCGAGGAAAAAGGGAACATCTCGACCTGGTCGAAGTTCACCGCGGTTTCCCCCCGCGGAACGGACCGAGACCGACCGCCGACGCATTTCCGATGCGTGCGGCCTTCCGTTCCCCCGCCCCGCGATCAACGCCGTCAGGAAAGCCGAGTGCCTCCAATCCCACCCGAACCCGTACATTCAGGCCTCCTGGCGGATCTTGCCGGGATCGAGCCGGTCGATTCGGATCTTCGTCGGGCCGCCAGGCCCTCGACCATCCTCGAGGCGCTTCGTGCCGATGCACGAATTCTCGAGGTGAAATCCGTCCGGTTCATCCCCATGCTCCGGGGCATCCGGACGCTTCAGTCGCTCCCCGGTGGTCTCGCCCGACCCCGGCCCTCCGGTTTCCGCCCCTTCGGCCGCGGTCATGGTGTTCGCGACCACGCCCGATTGCGCCGAGCCGGCTCCGGTCGCCGTCGAATCGCCCCCTGAATTCCTGATCGTTCCAGCGCATCGTCGACCGCCGAAGGAGACTTCGGCGGTCTTTCGTCGGTCGAGTTCCTCGAACCATCCGGGTGGGAATCCGCGATTCGAGGATGAACGCGTCGATCGTGGCGGGTATCGGGCGCCGAGCCTCGAGACATCGAGGAATCGCTCCCCCGTGGCCGGACCACGATCGCGTCACGTCCGAGCCTGTTCGAGGATGCGTGGATCCATCGACCGGAATCGACGGTTCGAGCCGCGTACCCACCACGAAAGACAACCCCCGGCTGCCGAGGCAGCCGGGGGTTGGGATGGGTCCGAGGACCTGCAGCGAGCCGATCTCGAGGAGATCAGCCGTTGCGTCGGCGACGACCGGCAAGGCCGGCGACACCGAGGAGGGCGAGTGCGCCCGGAGCGGGGATGTTCACCTCGAAGCCACCCTGGATGCCCGGGGTGCCGAGACCCTGGTTCCAGGTCACTTCGAGCAGCGAACCGGTGAGATCGAAGTCGCCGTCATAGGCGAAGCGACCCACGAGAACGCCCATGCCCAGCTCGCCGGGAAGCATGCCGACCTGGCCGTTGAGGCTCGGGGGGCTGCCGTTGTACCAACCGGCGAGGTCACCGGGGTAGGCGGCGTTGGCTCCACTGAAGTTGGGGTCGAGACC
>MDTG01060240.1_pt1 | contig 23080 bp, 23 predicted proteins | sample 811421 | NCBI WGS metagenome assembly MDTG01 (sample SAMN05326645, study PRJNA326480) | marine metagenome | isolation source: seawater | place: Pacific Ocean: South East | collected 2011
TTAAGATCTCTTTTTTTTATAGATTTAAGTGAGCTTTTTATTTTCATAATTTTAAATGTTATGCCGGCGACGACTTACTCTCCCGTGTCTTAAGACAAAGTACCATCAGCGCAGAAAGGCTTGACTTCCGAGTTCGGAATGGGATCGGGTATAACACTTTCGCAATAATCACCGGCCTGGAACTTATAATCCAAAAAAAAATATTGTAAACAACGTTTTATTATAAATATGACTTATTTTTTCGTCTTTTTTAAGAAATCTTTAACATAATTAATTAATTCTTTATTTCCAAAATTTTTATCAACTTTATTATTATTTAGGCTCAAATTTGAAAGAGCTGAGGCATATCTTTCTCCTTCTCTTTTAGGTAAAAGTTTAATTTTTGAACCAAACATTCTTGCAACCTCAATAATAGAATAACTTTTTTTATTTGAAATACTATAGTAATTACATTTATTTTTTTTCCACGCATGAAAACAAACTTTTACAGTATCTTCAATGTGAGTAAATCTTCTTGATTGTGTTCCTGGTCTTACAACTGGCAGGGGTTTATTTTTTAAGTAACAATCTTCAAAAATACCAATTACCGTAGCCATTTTTCCTGTGGAAATTTGTTTTGGACCATAAACATTATAAAAAAAAATAACTTCATATTTAAGATTAAACCAATTTTTTAAATTTTCTAAATATTCTATATTTTTTGACTTTGTGAATGCATACGGTGATAAATTTTTATCCTCTCCTTTATTACCTAATGACGCAGAGGTAGCGGAGTAAATTAGTTTAATTTTATTTTTTAAACAAAAATCAAAAACCGCATTGGTACCAATAGTATTTGATTGTAAGCACTCATTCATATTTAAAAAACTTTGGTAAATTCGTGAAAATTCTCCAAAATGAAATATGACTTCAATTCTATTTTTAGAATTTTTTAAAATTCTTGAAATATCTTTGGTATGACAAGTCTTATAAATTACTCTTTTATCTTTAATATGATTTTTTTTTGTTCCTGATGAATAGTTGTCTAAACTCAAAATTTTATATTTAGTTTTTTTGATTAAATATTCAATTAAATTGGAACCTACAAATCCTGCTCCACCAGTTACTACAATTATATTTTTCAATTTTTAAACTTTTTATTGATATATAGATATATTCTATAAAAATTAAATAAAAAAATTAATAATTCTTGTCAAATAGAAATCTGGACCAAAAGAGAAACTCTTATTAAGTCTTTTTTTTAATTTAATTAAATAATTAAAAGCTTCATTTCTTTTTTTCCACCAATTAATGTTAAATTTTTTATAGTTTGACGTAATTCCAAATTCATCATAATTATAAATAGTAAGATTTTTTTCAATTGAACAAAATTCATTTTTTAAATGTGCAAACATTGACAATCTTGCGTCAATTTCTAAATTTGAAAATTCATTTTTATACAAATGTTTTAAAAAATTTTGAAAAAATTTTCTTCTGACAGTCATGCAACTTGTTGGATAAAAACTTGGCCAAATTGAAAAGTAATGTTTTTTTTTTTTTAATAACATATATTTTTTTTTATCACTCAAATAAGGCTTATCTTGAATAAAATTAAGATTACTTTTATTCTGAAATATCTTAAAAATATAACTCAATTTTCCTTTCTTGAACTGATCGTCTGCATCTAATAAAAATATAATTTCACCTTTTGATCTTTTAAATAATTCAATTATTCCATTAATTTGATTTAGAGGACTACTATCAAATTTTTTTTTTTTTATTATTAATAATTATAATTTTTTTTTTAAATCTTCCTAATATTTTTTTAGAATCATCTGTTGAGCCATCTTCAAATACTATTATCTCTTTATTTTTAAATTTTTGAGATAAACATGATTTAATTGTTTTTTCTAAAAAATTACCTTTATTATAACTAGTAATTAAAATTGAAATAAAATTTTTTTTCATTTATTTTTATAGTTACAAAAATTTTATTGAACATACAATAATAAGGTGTACTACAGCATTTAATATGAAGGATTTAACTTTGATAATACCAGCAAAAAATGAGGCAGAGTCTCTTCCCTCTGTGATAGATGCCATAAGTTACCTGGATTGCGAAATAATCATTTCCTTAAAGGAGGATGATATTGAAACAATTGATTCTATTAAAAATAAGAAAGTAGAATTATATCATCAATCAAAAAATGGCTATGGAAATTCCTTAAGAGAAGCAATTGAAAAATGTAAAACAAAATATTTTTGTATATTTAATGCAGATGGATCTTTTGACCACAATGATTTAAAAAAATTATACAATAACATTAAAGAAAATGATTTTATTTACACGTCTAGGTATGAAAGCCAAGGCGGAAGTGATGATGATACAATAATAACTTATATTGGGAACAAATTTTTTTCAAAATTAGGAAATATTTTGTTTTCACTAAATTTAAGTGACATCCTTTATACTTTTTTAATGGGTAAAACCAATTGTTTTAAAAAACTCAATATTACTTCTAATGATTTTAGATTTTGTGTAGAGCTTCCAATCAAAATGCATATTTCAAAAATGACATATATAACTATCCCATCATATGAAAAAAAAAGAATTGCAGGTAAAAAAAAAGTTAACGCAATTTTTGATGGCTTATTAATTTTAATTGAAATGATTAGGTTATTTTTTATTTACAAAACGACTAAATAAAAATTTATATATTATCAAATATGAAACTATATTTATTAGTATCATAATGATTAATTTATTAGAATAAAACGGTGCGACGCTTGCTACTATAAAACTAGGTATATTCAAAAGTATAATGATAACACCTGTAAAAGAATTTACTATTTTTTCATTTATCAACTTAAGAGACTTAACGTATAAGTAAAGCAATTGATGAAAATGTAAATTGTCAGCTAATGATGCATTTTTATTTTTTAAAGTTCTCCTTAACAAAGAAAATAAATTTTCAAAAGCTGGATACCAAAGAATAAGTGCAATATAATACGGAGATAAAGAAGTATTGATTAAAATCAATTTGATTAAATAAACACCAACAAACGCAGAGATTAAGTAACTACCGCTGTCACCCAGAAAAACTAAACCAATAAAATTAAAAATAAAAAACAAAAAAAGTGAAATTAATATTGAATTAAATATTTCATGTTCTTGCAGAGTAATTAAATCAAAGTTGTAAATAACAAACATAATTGATAAAATTACCATTATGCAATACCCAGCTAGCAGTCCATTAAGACCATCAATAAAGTTACTCCCATTAATTAACACGGCTAAGCAGAAAACAGTAAAACAAATGTTAAAAAAATTATTAGTCAATAAATTATTTAAAAAATTTGAGCTTAGATTATTTATCTCTAAATTTTCAAAATGAACTAATACAAATAAAATAATTATTTGTAATAATAATCTTAATTTTGGATTGGGTAAAATATTTTTATCCGACAAAATACCTATAACAAAAATTAAACCAAGAATAATTTTTAAAAATAATAGGTCGTTATCTAAAAAAATTAATACTATGGAATAAATAAATACACCTCCTAAAAGAATAGGAGATGAATAACCAATTACAAATTTTTTATGTTCTGAATCAGCTTGGTTATCAGATAAAACTGGATATCTTTTTAAGAAAAAAAAATACAGCAGAAATAAAAAAAATATAATTATATAGTTTTGTAACTGCATTGAGATTTAGTTTTTTCTATTCTCTACGACTTTTCTTAACCCATTTCTAAATTTTATTTTTGCTGACCATCCTAGTTTATTAATTTTATTGGAATTCAATATCTTTCTAAAAGTTCCATCTGGTGATTTTTTATCAAATAAAACTTTGCCTTTAAAATTAGTATACTTTGAAATCAATTTAGAAAGGTCTTTTATTGAGATTTCATTGCCTGTACCAACATTCAGTACTGGCATTTTTGACTTGAATATCTTTTTAAATTTATTTTTTTTAATCTGAAGAGAAAAAATTATAGCAGATGCTAGATCTTGTGCATGAATAAACTCCCTTAATGGGCGACCAGTACCAAGAAGAGTGATCCTTTTTTTATTTTTTTTCTTAGCTTCATAAAATTTTGAAATCATCGCAGGTATTACATGTCCGTTAATTTGATTAAAATTATCATTATCACCATAAACATTCGTTGGCATTAAGCATACAATGTCCAAATTATAATCTTCATAAAGAGCTTCACATAATTTTATTCCTGATATTTTTGCGATTGCATAGCACTGATTGGTTTTTTCAAGTACTCCTGTTAATAAGCTTTCCTCTCGAATTGGGGTTTTTGAAAATTTAGGGTAAATACAAGATGTTCCAAGAAAGATTGATCTTTTAATCTTTTTTTTTTGAGCTAATCTTAAAAGTGAGTTTTGTATTTCCACATTATCAAGAAAAAAATCTTTCTGATTTGAACTATTCGCAATTATACCTCCAGCCCTTGCAGCTGCCATAACCATATAATCAATTTTTTTTTTTTTGAAAAATTTTTCAACTTTTAAATAATTTCTTAAATCTAATTTTTTTCTATCAACTGTAATGAGATTTTTAAATCCATTTATTTTTAACAAATTACAAACAGCACTTCCAACAAGACCCTTGTGTCCTGCAACAAAAATTCTATCGTTTTTTTTCATTTGTAATTTTTTTTGAAAAGCTTTATGTCTGATTTTAACATATCTTGAACTAAATCCTCTAGATTATATTTAAGTTTATAATTTAGTTTTTTTAGAGCTTTAGAAGGATCACCTTTTAAAAAGTCAATCTCAAGAGGTCTATAATATTTTTTATCTACTTTAATAATTAATTCTCTCTTATTATTTCTAATTAAATATCCTTTTTCATTTACTCCTTTGCCTTGCCAAACAATTTTCAAATTCAAAAACTTGCAACACTCATTCACAAACTCTCGTACGCTTGTTGTTTTACCAGTTGCTATTACATAATCATCTGGTCTTTTTTGTTGTAAAATTTTCCATTGCATCTCTGTGTAATCTTTTGCATGTCCCCAATCTCTTTGAGCATTCAAATTTCCTAAGTACAGGATATCTTTCGATCCTAAAACTTTTTTTGCAAAATACATTGTAATTTTTCTTGTAACGAATGTTTCTCCTCTTCTTGGACTTTCATGATTAAAAAGTATGCCATTACAAGCATAAAGATTATATGCTTGCCTATAAACTTTAGTAATCCAATATGAATATAATTTTGAAACGCCATAAGGTGATTTAGGAATCATGGGTGATTTTTCATTAAAAGATTTTACACCCTTTCCTTTTTCACCAAAAAGTTCAGAAGTGCTTGCTTGATAAAATTTAGTTTTGTTTAATTTTAAAAATCTCATAGCTTCCAAAACTCTTAAAGTTCCAAGACCAGTTACTTCAGATGTATATTCTGGTATTTCAAAAGAATGGCCAACGTGACTTTGTGCACCCAAGTTATATACTTCGTGAGGCTTTATTTTGCTAAGCACATTCACAATACTATTTGAGTCGGTCAAATCACCATAATGTAACAAGAAATTAGAATTTGTATGAATGTCCCTGTAGATATGATCTATTCTAGATGTGTTAAATGTAGAGGATTTTCTTTTTATTCCATGAACAATATAGCCCTTTTTTAGAAGAAACTCCGCTAAGTAAGATCCATCTTGTCCAGTGATACCTGTGATTAGTGCTTTCTTTTTCAAATTATTAAATTATTTGATTAATTTATTATAGGACAAAACCATTACACTATAAATAGCAAATATAAAATTCTTATTTTCATAAAAATAATAAAGTTTAAAAGCGTCTTGCAATTTTTGTATTATATTAGAAGAAAGAGAATTTTTAGTTTTTCTCCAAGTAGATAAATTTCTTTTGAAATGTCTTAATTTAAAACCTTTTCTAAGCAAAAATAACCACAGAGCAAAATCTTCTTGAGTTTTTAAGTTTGGGAAACGCATTCTATTAATTATTTTTTTATCTATCATAACTGTACTTAATCCTATAAAATTGGAATTATATAAGTCTAAATAAAACGCATCACTTAAAACTCTCTTTTTTTTAATGACTCTATTATTTTCATCTATAACTTCATAAGAAGTAAAACAAAAATGGTATTGGTTTTTTTTCATATAATCTAATTGCTCCTTTAACTTATTTTTTTTCCAAGTATCATCTGAATCTATAAAAGCAATATATGAACCTTTGCTTAAATTAATACCTTTATTTCTCGAATTAGCAGCACCTAGATTAAACTTGTTAAAAATTAATTTTTTTTTTTTGAACTTAGATAATAAATTCTTAATGAAATTATGATCCTCCCTATTTATATCATCATAAATAAAAATGATTTCATAATTTTTATATGTTTGATTTGAAATAGAGTCTAAAGTTTGCTTGATGTATTTTCTTTTTTTAAAATAAGTTATTACTATAGAAATGAGAGGTTTTGTATTTTTCATTTAATTGAATAAAAGATATAATTATTTTTTTTATGAATTTTAATGTCTTTACTTTTTATACATGTTGAGGGTGTACTCCAACAACTTCCTGAAACAAAATAAAGTTTATGATCATTAATTTCCAATTCTTTAAATTCTTTCTTGTTTATCCAAAATAAAGGAAAGTCTTTAAAATTGTTATGATCCTTTTCAGTTAGATTTAATTCATTATTTATTCTGATTATATTCTTTAATAAAAATATAGAAAAACAAATCGTTATGATAAGAGATATTTTATTCAAATTTTTTTTTTTTGAAAGACTTATCTTATTATTTAAAAAAATAGAGAAAGGAAATACTATTATCAATAACAAAATTATATACCCAGCATATCTAAGAGTGGGAAAATTTAAAAACCAAACTAAAAAAGTGAAAATTAATATTGTATAAAAAAAAATAAATTTTTTAAATTTTTTTGATTTAAAAGCAGTTTTATTAATTTCTTTTCTAAAAAAAAAACTAAAAACTATCATTATAAATAATATAACCAATAAATAGTCTGAAACCTTATTAAAAAAATACAATGAAAACCAATTTGGTAACCAATTTAAATAGATTAAATAATCTGTTTGATTTTCAACTTGGAAATTTACTCCTGCTCCAGCTTTAGACCAAAGTTCATAATAAGAGTTTAGATAATTAACTACCTCAGATGAGAGAGCCCAATCAAATTGACTACTTAAACATAATTTTGCTACTGGATAAATTAAACATCCTGTTGAAGCGAAGTTAAAAAATATTAGAAAAACTAAAGGTAAAAAAATTAAAAATAAATATTTTATCTCAAAGAAATTATAAAAAAGAGATCTATTTTTTTGATTGCTTATTAAAAAAGGAACTAAAATTAATGCATAGATTATGTAAATAAACTTTGTGGTAATTGCGAAAACTAATAAGATTAATGATATTTTACTATAAAAGGATTTTTGAATTGAATTCAATTTTTTATTAAATGTCATTTCAATCACATAAAAAAAATATATTGCAATAATTATTTGACTTGCAATATCAGATCCATATTCTGCCAGTCTACTAAATTTTGTTAAGAGTAAAATTATAAAAAAACTAAGTAAAATCTGACTTAAATTTAAGTTTATCTTAAATCTTTCAAAAATTTCCTTCAAAAGAAAAAAAATCATGAAAACTAAAAACATCAAATTTGTTGTATTAAAAAGGTAAAACTCAAATATTGGTAGATAATTTAATGACATCAACATGAAAAGAGAACTTATATGCTTAAAGCCATGATTTAAATTTCCAAGACCAAACTGTAACTTTTGTTGAGCGAATTGAAGAGAATTTGGAAGATGATAATACGAAAAATCCTCATTATTTTTAGCTAAAATTATAGCAATAAAAAGTATGGAAAATACAAAAATTAAATATTTAAAATCTTTAAAATTTTTTTTACTAAAGATAAAATAGCTTAATAAGCCTATTAAAATTACAATTAGATTATGGATATAATTGTGAGGCGTTATTATGTGGGAGTAACTTGATAAAATAGACAATAGGTATAATCCAAAAATACCAATTAAACCTATGTTATAATTAAATCTTTCAAATTTTAAAACTTTTGTGAATACTAGACCATAACCAATAGTAGATAGTAAAATCAAAAAAGTTGTAATGAAGAAAATAATTAACATAAAAAAAATTATACTTGTTTTGATAAAATCTTGTTTAAATTTTTATAATGATTAAATATTGTAAATTTTTTTGAAACCTTAAGACTATTTAATCGTAATGTCTTGAGGTTATCAAATTTTTTAAATCTATTAAATTTTATCTCAAAATGATCGAGGTCATTATTTTTATACAAGATGCCATTATAAGAGTCTTGAACTAATTCACTAGGTCCAGGACCAACATTCGAACTTAGTACAGGCACTTTACAAAAAGATGCTTCGATTAAAACAAAACCGGGGTCCTCCCACAAGGAAGTTAAAATGAACCCCTTCGCATTTTTAAAAAATGGATAAATATTTTCTACATAGCCTAATAATACTATATTTTTATCCAAAGCATTATTATTAATAAAATTCTCTATTTTTTTTCTATCCTCTCCCTCGCCAGCAATAAGTAGTTTAAGATTTTTATCTTTAATAATAAGTTTTTTAAATGCTTTACATAAAAACTGAAAATTTTTCTGATAAGTTAATCTTCCAGCAGCAAAAAAGAAATCGTTATGAGTTATATCCTCATTCTTTTTTTTATTGATTTCTTTTACATTTATGATTGGATCATACAATAATTTTACTTTGATTGGATCTACAATATTAAGACTTTTGATATAATTCATTGTACTAATGGTTGGACATGTTACGCAGTAAATATTTTTTAAAGCAGAACTCCACAAAAACTTTCTGAAAAAATTCATTTTTGGATATCCAGAAATTCTTAGAATAAATTTTGTTTGAAAATTAAACAAAATTAATAAAGATAATGGAAGAGAAGTAATAAGATGAATTATCAAATAATCTGGTTTATCATTTTTAATAATATTTTTTAGAGGGATAAAAGCCATCAGAAAAATAAATATAAAAGATGCCCTACTTTTAATTTTTCCATATTTAGGTAAAAATTTAAAAATTGATTTATTAAAAAAATTAATTAAGTTTATATTTTTTTCAATAATTTGATTTTTATATCTCTCAAATTCTCCAAAAAAATTTATTATATAAGCTTGATAACTTGGATCATACTTCACCATAGACTGAGCAGAATTTATAACCGACCTATTCGTAGCAATGTCTACGAGAGAAGGAGACCAATAATATATTTTTTTTCTTAAATTCAAATTATTTAACCGAATTGTTTAAAATTCTACCAATATATAATACAAATTTTCTATTTGTATTAATAAAATTAATTTAATCATATGACCAAAAAATGATGAGATTTAGCTTTTGATATTTATATTGATATCCCACTAATTTTAAGTAACAACTTGCTGAATTCATTAAAATGAACAGTAAAAAAAAAAAATTGTTGGTTTTTATTCCTTCAATTGAGGATGGTGGAGTAGAAAAAAATTTATATATAATTTTAAACTTTTTAAGTAAAAAGATTGATGATGTTGTACTTTTAACATTTGATGGTTCTAAAAATAAATTTTTTGATAAAAAAATTAAAATTTTAAATCCATTTTTTAATTTCAATTTCTTTAAAGGAAGATACCCTAAATATCTATTATGTTTACTATACTTAGTAAAAATTTTAATCTTTAATAAAAATTTTTTGATCCTATCTTTTCAAGCAAATATTTATGTTTTAATTATTTCAAGAATTTTTAATACAAAAGTGGTCTCTAGATCAAATTCATCATCTACTGGTTGGAGTAGAAATTTTATTAAAAAAAAAATTTTTTCATATTTTATTAAAAAAGCAGATAACATTATCGTAAATAGCTCTGATTTTAAAATAGAAATGGATAAAAAATATAATATAAATACAACGTGTATTTTAAATCCTTTTATCTTTGAAAATATTAAAAAAAAATCAAATGTTAAAGTTAGAAATCTATATCCAAAAAATTCTCTTAGGTTAATTACTGTTGGCAGGTTAACAAAGCAGAAAGATTTTCTTACAATGCTTAAGGCAATTAAATTAGTTAAAAAAAGAAAAGTTTTTCTTATTATTATTGGAAAAGGTTCCGAGGAAGATAATTTAAAGAATTTTATTAGAGAAAATAAATTATTAAATAAAGTAAAGTTTATCGGATATCAAAGTAATCCTTTTAAATATATTAAACAAGCAGAAATTTTTTTACTTACATCAGTTTTTGAAGGATCACCAAATGTTTTGGTTGAGGCACAATATTTAAAAAGATTTATCATATCAACAAATTGTCCAACTGGCCCCAGAGAGATTTTAAATAATAAAAAAAATGGAGATTTGGTTGAGGTTGGAGATTACAATAAAATTTCTAAATTATTAGAAAATTACAAATTTAATAGTAAAATTAAGAGTAAAATTTTGTTAGGTTTTAATAATACAAAAAAATACCACTACAAAAAAAATTGTATTCAGTACTATAATCTAATAAAAAAATTTTTAAAATGATCAATTTTATTAGAAATATTATAATCAACAAAAGATCAAAGATTTCATTTAAAAAAGTATTTAAAAAAGCAAATTTTTCTTTGAACAGAGGGTTGTCTTATTCTATTAAATCTTTTGGTGTAAAAAATAAGAATAAAATTTTTTATGTCATCAATAGAAGCCCTGGGGGTGGAATGTTTTCAAATTTGAATTTTGTAATCCATCATTTATTAATTGCTGAAACATTTAATTTTATCCCAATTATAGATATGGAGAATTTTCCAACTTTGTATAATGAAAAAAAAAAAATTAATAATTCTCTTAATGCATGGGATTATTATTTTGAAAGTATCAACAAATATAATTTGAAAGATGTTTATAAAAGTAAAAATGTGATTTTCACAAATAGATATACCTTTAAAAATATATATTTTGATGGTTTCAATAAGCTTTCAAAAAGCCATATTAAAATATGCAAAAAGTACATCAATTTTAAAAAAGAAATAATTTCTGAAAGTAGAAATTTTATAATGAAAAATTTTAAAAATAAAAAAATTTTAGGTGTACACTTTAGAGGATCTGATCAAAAAACTCAGGAAAGACACCCATTACCAGCAACTATCAGGCAAATTGAAGTAAGAATTATTAAGCTCCTTGATGAAAAGAAACTAGATAATTTTTTTCTTGTTACTGAAGAAAAAAAATATTTAAAATATTTTCAAAAAAAAATGGGAAATAAACTTATACACTTAAACTCTTTTACAAGTAATAAAACCAATATATTTGATGACAACCCTAATAATAGAAGCTTACATCGTTATAAAATTGGAAAAGAAAATATTATAAATATGTTATGTTTAAGTCATGCTGATCATCTCTTATATGTCTCGAGTAACTTAGCAGAAGCATCACTTTTTTTTTCAAAAAAGAAAATTGCTGTTTCTAAAATTGACAATGGACTTAACAGCAGCAACGTTTTTATTTCACAGTTTTATTGGTATTTAAGAAAGTTATTGCCTAAATTTCTCGGAGGGTTTAAGATAGATTAATTTCACTCTTTATGTAAAGCACGTCTGTATGAACTTCCTTTGGTTCCCAGGCTAATGAAAAACCTCGTTCAACTAAGAAATCATTTAAATCTTTCCAACGTGCCCCTCCTTTGTAAACATCTTCTTTACTTATCTCTACATAAATAAATTTACATTTTTTTATAGACTCTTTCGCACCTTCGAGGGCTATCATTTCGGAACCCTGTAAGTCAATTGTCCAAAAATTATATTCGTTAAGATCAATTTTTTCATTTTGAATAATTGTATCAAGTTTTTTTGTCATTAATTTTATAGATTTTACCATCTTAATGTTCTCGTGTATTTTGCTAAATTCACCGAATGAAAATATAGAGGAAGATGCTCCATCATTACTTGAAATTTTAAAATCTTCTATTTTATCATCTACATTACTTAATAATGCTTGAAAAACATCTTGGTTAATAAATTGTGAAATATTTTCTTTTAAATCTAAAATTATTTCTGGGTTTGCCTCTATCCATATCGCTTTTTTATTGAACCAATCATAAACTGGAGCTTCTCCCCCTCTATGGCCACCCATGTGAATAATGCCATTACAACTATATATAGAATTTATTAATTCTAACCTAGGTTTAACATTTGTATAGGATTTATTTTTGTAAACTTTTTTCAGTCTCCAATTAGTTTTACTTAGTAAAAACTTTACAAATTTTTTCATAATTTTTTAAAATTTTTTAAATACTTAACTATAAAAATAATTAATACCAAGAGTCTATTTTGATGATTATCTAATCTTATTTTTATTGTTTCAAAAAAATGGTCCTTAAATGAAATTTTACTTGAGTATCCTCCCCGTCTAAAAATACCAAATAATTCATCCTTTTTAGTACCCATGCCTTTAAGGTTATGTTTTTTAATCATTCTATAAAAGTAATCATAATCAGATGAATATTTGTATTTTAAATTATACTTTCCAACCAATTTTGCGGAGTCTTTTTTTATATAAAAACCAGTTGAATGACTAGAATAAAAACCCCAAGTAAAAGTTATTTTCCAAGGATTAAATCCGTGCAATATACCCCAGTGTTTTTTTACTGAACCAAATAAGAAGTCTATATTAGGATATTTATTATCGTATTCACTTAGCATTTTGATAGCACTATTTGTTAAAATATCATCTGAATTTACAAAAACTATGTATTTACCTTTCGCGAGATCTAACCCTTTGTTAAAAGCGTCATAAATCCCTTTATCATCCTCAGAGATCCAATAATTAATTTCATTATCATATTTTTTAATAATATCCAAAGTTCTATCTGTAGAATTTCCATCAATAACTATAAATTCAAAATTTTTATAAGTTTGATCAAGAACACTTTTAATTGTTTCTTCTAAATATTTTTCATTATTTCTAACAACAGTTATTATTGAAACTAGAGCATTTTCTTTAGTTATTCTTTCTAGCTTTTTCATTTTTTCACGAGCAACTTATCTTTTAATAGGTAAAATTCGTTACAATACTTTTTAAGATCTTTTTTATGTGTCACAAAAATAATTGTTTTACCTATTTTTTTTAATTCTTTTAAATTCTCTAAAATTATCAATTCATTTTTTTCATCAATAGAACTGGTACTTTCATCTAAAATAATTATTTCGGTATCACTATAGATTGCCCTTGCTAGGCCAATCCTTTGTTTTTGTCCGCCTGAAATTTTAGATCCCTTATCACCTAATATAGTTTCTTTGCCCCTAGGTAGGTTTTCTACAAATTTACTTAAATTTGCAAAAGTGACAGATTTTTCATATTTATTAATATCTATTTCAGAAATTTCCTGTCCTATAGTTATATTCTTTTCGAAAGTGTCATCTAAAATGTATACGTCTTGTGGAACAAAACTTATCATTTTTTGCCATTGGTTTATATTGAGATAAATAGAGTTTGAGTCACACAATACATCCCCCTTTGATGGTTCGAATAAACCTAAAATTATTTTTAATAAAGTACTTTTACCACTCCCACTTGCACCTGTTATAATAATAAAATCATTTTTTTTTACTTTAATAGAAATATTTTCAAATAAAATATTATTTTTAATATACTCAAAGCTAACATTTGATAATTCAATTTCTTTATCAAATTTTTGGAATTTTTCACCATGAGTAGATTTTATAAAAGAATATTTTATAACAGAGTATATTTCTTTAAAACTTGGCTCAGAATATTTTAACCTCTGAGCGTTATTTAAAATTTTATTTATTATAGGAACTATTCTTACTATAGCATAACAAAATAATGCAATAAGGGGTAATATATCATTTAAATTTAAATTATTTTTAAAAAGAATTAGAAAAAAGAAGGTTATTATTAATACTGCAAAAATCTCAAAAATTAGCTTTGGAATAAAACCTAAAATCGAAATTTTTATTTGAATATTTTTTAAGATTTCAGTAATATTTTTAAAATTTCTATAAAACTTATCCTCTCTTTGAAACGATTTAATTTCAAGAATAGCCCCAAAAGTTTCATTAAGTGTCTTTATTCTCTCAGATTTATTATCTTTATATTTTTCTCCTTCAAGCAATAATGTTTTTTTAGTTATTAAGAATATTGAAATTCCAAAAATTGAAAAAACTATAATACTCGAAAGTGTAAAAAAAGGTTCTGCCAAAAATAAGAAAATTAAAATGAAAAAAAGCAAAACTAAATCTGCAATAATCGTTAATAAGGGGTTTAAATAGTTATTAACATATTCAGAGGATAGATCGATCACATTTCTATTAATGATTGAAATATTATTGTTTAATAATTTGCTTACAGGAAAGAAAAGGTATCTGTTAAATAGCTCATCTTGTAAAAATTTTTGATAATCAGCAATAAATTTAACTTGATATTTCTTTACTAAATACAAAATTAAATTTTTAGAAATAATTAAAATGTTAAATATTACAAAAATTACAATTATTATGTTATCTTTATTAACGCTACCTATCTCTATAGGTAATATTGACAGGTATTTAATAGACTGCTCAGGATTCAAAATAGATGCAACTAATGGGATAATAATACCCAAACTAAGTAGTTCAAATAAAATTACAATAAGCGTGAAGAAAAAATATAAAAAAACCTTCAATTTCTGAGATTTATTTAGTAATTCTGGAACCTTTTTAAACATTTAAAATTTTTTTTACCACTTTATATATCCTATCCTGATATTTTTCGCCTGAATAATTATAATAATAATTTCTAATTTTATTTATTTTTTTTTTATCTATTTTTATTTTGTAAACTTTATCTAAATCCTTGGTAAATTCATTTATATCTTTATTAATAATAAGATTAGGAAACCTTTTTACATTTTTTAGGTGTTCATAATTTTCTAATTCTAAATTATAAGGTGATGACGAATTATTCTGATGTCCTAAAAGTAGAATTTTTTTGTAAAATATTGATGCTTCTATTAGCATACTTGTTGGGCCAGTGATTACTAATTTAGAATTTTTAATTAAACTTGAGTAGTATTTTAAATTTGGTTGAAAAGCACGTGAAAAATTTCTTTTAATATAGTTTGTTCTTAATTGTGGATCTATTATCAAATTTTTAAATTTTTTTTCATTCAAAATTTTAATATTTTTTTTTTGCCAAGGATGAGGCCTATAGATTATTTTGTAATTTGAAAAAATTTTGTTTCTACCAATATAATCTTCTAATTTTTTTATTAAAAAAAAATTATCATAATTGTTAAAACTTTCTAAAAATAAAAAATAGGGAAATTTAAAATTTGAATTTATATTTTTATTTCTATCGGCAAAGTAACTTGAAAACCTTGGGGTTCCTATACTAAATATTTTATCTTTTCTAAAATGATGAAACTTGATAGCATGTTGTTTAGTTTGTTCTCCCCAAACTGTTATGTAGCTAGGTTTAATATCAAATTGAGCTCTACTCGAGAGATTATCCCAATTATCAGTTAAACCCATTGTAAGATTTGAATAATTTCCTTTTATTATATCAAAATTAAGTATGTGCGCATCTTGATAAGGAAAAATTATAAGATCAGGGTTAATTTTTTTTAAAATATCTTTTAGATTTGAATTAATTTTGTTTCTATAAACATTCTTTTTTAAAATAAGTGAAATAAAATACTCAAGATTTTTTTTTATCCAAACCAGCAATCTTAGTGGAAAAAGACAAAATGTTTTTAGCATATTTTCTCCGTCCCAATGAAATTTTTTATTTAAATATTGCTTTATAATATAATCTGTAGTCTTAGATTTTCTTTTATTTAAAAAAAAATTTTTTAAAAGATATTTATTAAACTTTTTTAATTCTGACTGTGAATAACGAATATTTTTAATTTTTTTTTTGTCAAAAAAACTAAACACTTTTTTTTTGTTGAACACTTCATTTTCAGAAAGGATTAAATTTACATCAAATTTTTTAAATATCTTTTTAAAAGCTCCTGATTCTAAATAATTTCTTACATAAAGATCTGAATTGATTAAAATTGATATTTTTTTTTTCATTTTGGGTTATAAGATAATCTGATGAGGAAAGTTATAGCTTTAATTCTTTGCAGGGGCAATTCAAAAGGCATTAAGAACAAAAATATGAAACTTTTTGATGGTAAGCCGTTAATCTTTTGGACTATAAAAAGTTTGAAAGAATCTAAAATTTTAAATGATATCTATTTATCCTCAGATTCGAAAAAAATTTTAAATTTTGGACTAAGTCAAAAGATTAGGGTGATCAAAAGACCTGCTGCACTAGCAACAAGTAAGTCAAAATCCGAAGACGCAATCGAACATGCAATTAAAAAAATTCACACAGAATTTGATGATATCTTGTTTGTTCAGGTCACGTCACCACTAAGACCAAAAAATATTTTTGATAATTCATTAAAATTTTACTTTAGAAATAAGTATGATTCTTTATTTTCATCTAATAGAATTAATAAAAATTTCTTTTGGGAGAAAAAAAAACAAATTTTCAAACCTAATTTCAATATTAAAAATCGCAAAATGAGGCAGGAAATCAAAAATTTATATCTTGAAAATGGTTCATTTTATATCTTTAAGAAAAAAGGTTACTTAAAATTTAAAAATAGATTATTTGGAAAAATTGGTTCTTACGTTATTGATAAAATTTATAGTCATGATATTGATGAAATTTTAGACTTCAATATAAACGAATTTTTAAAAAAAAAATTTAAGATATGATGAATTTACAAAATTACTATTTTAGAAAACCTTATCTAATTGCAGAAATAGGGATCAATCATAATGGTTCATTAAGGATTGCAAAAAAAAATGATTGATCTAGCTAAAGAAAATAAATTTGATGCTGTAAAATTACAGAAAAGAAATCCTGATATTTGTGTACCAGAGTATCAAAAAAATTTAATTAGAGAAACTCCTTGGGGCAACATCACATATTTAAAATACAAAAAAAAGATCGAATTTAGTTTTAAACAACTAAAATCTTTAAAGTCATATTCTGAAAAAAAAGGATTAGACTTTTTTTGTTCTTGCTTTGATATTTTCAGTTTAAAAGAAATTAAAAGTATTAATAAATTTAACAAAATTCCATCTGCCATGATTACAAATCTAGATTTTTTAATAGAAGTTGCAAAACAAAAAAAGAGGACTTTTATTTCTACAGGAATGTGTTCTATGAAAGATATATCAAGAGCAGTTAAAATTTTTAAGAAATATAAATGTAACTTCACTTTATTACATTGCATATCACTATATCCTTGTCCTGAAGAAAAACTAAATTTAAAGATGATAGAAACTTTAAAAAGAAAGTTTAAATGTGATGTTGGATACAGTGGACATGAGTCCAGTGTATCACCTAGTTTTTTTGCTTATATGTTGGGCGCATCAGTTATTGAAAGACATATAACATTAGACAGAGCTATGTGGGGCACTGATCAAGCTGCATCTCTTTCACCAGAAGGTATGAAAATGTTTTCAAGTATTATTAATAAGACAAAAGCAATATTTGGTAGTGGAAAAAAAACTTTCTCAAATGCTGAAAAAGAAATGTTAAAAAAATTTAAATATTGGTAATAAAATCATTTATTTTTAACTCTAATCTCTCATTTTTTGAATTTAAAAAACTATCAATTTTGTTAAATAAAATTTTTTTTTTTTTGTGATCCAGGTGCTCTAGCCAAAATTTATAAAAGTTATTAGATTGTAGATTATAAAAGCTACCAACTGATTTAATTAAACCATCAAAGTCTCCAGTTAGCCAATTTCTATGATTTAATATTCTCGACATAAAATAATACTCATAAATTTCTTTCTTACTCTTTTTTTTAAATTTTATTTTGTCTAAATTTTTGATCAATTTTTTATATTGCTTAATATTCCTTGGAGTAGTACTAAAAGTATAGCCACTGTGTGGGTTTGGTGCTGCATTAATAACTGGTACTGAGAAAAAAGGAAATTCAGAGGCAACTGTTCCATGAGATGTTAAAACAACATCAATTCCTTCTTCTATAATTTGTCTATTTGATAAATTATTTGGTAATAGCTTTATATGGGGATAATCTTTTAATAATTCCTTTACAACTTTGTTACTTCGAGTTTGTAGTATTTGAGCTTTACCAGAATAACTTGGGTGATTTTTAACATACCAATCAAAATTAGTATTATTCGAAATTTTAAAAAGAAAATTTAACCATTCATAAAAATCAGGAAATATTCCTTTTCCGTATATATGAACCGCATCAAAAAAATTATGAGTACATATCATTACCTTAGTTTTTTTATTCTTTTTTAAAAATCTTTCTTTACTTACATTTCCAAATGAACTTTTTGTCTCATAATAAAAATTAACTAGTTGGCCAGAAAATTTTTTTTTAATTATTTTAAAAGATTCTTTAATTGCTTTTCTCTGAAATTGTTTTTTAAAACTAACAAATCTTTTGTGATAATTCTTATAATCTCCGTACATACCACCGAAAATATTATTTTTATTAATTTTTAAGATGCCAGTAGAGTTAAATACATATCCAGAAATACCGAAATTAATTGCGATTCTTAGAGGTAAACCGTAAGTATAAGTAGTATGAGATGTAACAATACCTTCAACATCGTTATTTTTAAAATAATCAAACCAAAAGAATGTTAGCTTTAAGAAATCAGAATAAAATTTTTGAAAATCATATGATTTAATTTCTAAAGTTGGAACATTTCTTGATTTTAAGTAAGTGTCATAAATTAAATCTCCAATAATAACATTTTTTACTTTAATTTTTAGAACATCACTTTTATTTTTTAATAGTTTAAAATCCTTGTTGAAAGTACTTGTTGCTAATTTAACATGTTTCTCTTTAATTTTTGGTTTAAAAATTTCATTAACATTAAAAGATTTATAAATACCAAAAAAACCTAGACTCAGCATCTTTCCAAAAACCCATTTTATACTATTTAAAAAATTAAAGTTTAAAGGTGCAGATAACAAACTATAATTAAAAAATGCTTCTACATTCATTTTTTTTTTAATATTTATATAGTTAGTAACTATTGAATAAATAGCATGAAAGTCATGGAAAGCATTGAATTCTACTAGAAATTTTTTTTTAGATTTAAATTTTTTTTTCGGAAAATAAATCCTATTTAAATTTTTAAATTTTTGAAAAATTAAAAAATTATTAAAATAAGATTTAAAACTCATAAAAATAAGGATTTTTTTATTGATTTAAACTTATTAATTTTCTCATCTGGGAAATGGTCATTTTATCTTTATTTTCAAGGCTGTTGTAAGAAAAAGGTTCTTTAACAGATTTTGATTTAAACTTTTTTAAATATTGGTCTTTTTTTTTCAAGTTACCTGGTAGAATTGTGTAAAAATCTTTATTCTCAATTGTATTAAACGAGTCGCTTAAAGTAATCATCTCTTCATGTAATTTTTCACCTTGTCTTATTCCAGTATAAATAATTTTTGCAGAACTAGAGACCGCTTTAGCTAAATCAACAATATTATAACTCTGTAATTTTGGAATGAAAATTTCTTGCCCTAAACAATCATTTAATTTTTTTAAAACAAAATTAACTCCTTGTTCAAGAGTTATATTAAATCTTGTCATTCTCTTATCTGTTATCTTTAAGATGCCTTTTTTTTTATCATTTAAAAAAATTGGAATCACTGATCCTCTAGACATCATCACATTGCCATACCTAACCACAGAGAAAGCAATGTTCTTATTACCAATTATATTATTTGCTGAAACAAACAATTTATCTGAACATAACTTTGTGGCGCCATACAAATTTACAGGTGCTGCTGCCTTATCTGTTGAAAGAGCGATTATTTTTTTTACTTTGTTAGATATACTTGCCTCAATAATATTATTTGCTCCAATTATATTAGTTTGAATAAATTCATACGGATTATATTCTGCTGCTGGGACTTGTTTGAGAGCCGCTGCATGGATTACATAATCAATCCCTTCAAATGCAGAATTCAATCTATTTTTGTCTCTTATATCACCTATAAAAAATCTGATATTTGGAAACTTTTTATTTGGGTATTGAAGTGACATTTCGTGTTGTTTTAATTCATCTCTTGAAAAAATAATCAATTTTTTAATTTTTGGGTATCTTTTTATTATTTCCTTTACACAGGCTTTACCAAAACTACCTGTTCCCCCTGTTATTAATAATGTTTTATAATTGAGCATTTAATTCTTGATATTAAAATAATATGTTTAAACTTTGTTTTTGTTTTCTTTAAAAAGTATTTCAGCCAATTTCCAATCCTTAATATCATCAATATCTGTACACTCACTCCTAAAAAATTCTATAAATTTTGATTTTTCTGAGAATAATGGCTTTTTATCATTCCATTTGATAATTTTGGCTAAATAAAATTGACCAGCATCGTAGAAGTCAGGATTAAATTTTTGGGTCTGTTTTTTCATATTATTCGAATTATTAAACCTTAATTTATTATTTCTTAGTTTTATAGATCTTTGAATAGGATGAGGGTATTTTATAGCTGAAAATATTAAATCATTTTTTTTTTTATTTATTAATCTTAAAGATTCTATCAGATGTTTTTTTTTTAAAAAAACAGAGGTTGGGTATACACAAAATATATATTTAGAGTCATTATCTTTAAATTTTATTTTTTTTAAAGTTGCAGAAATTAATTCCTTAGTTCCAATATGGTCTTGTGAAAGATATTTTCCTCTCTTAAGGACCAAATCTGCACCATTATTTTTAGAATAATTCTCAATTTTTTTGTGGTCAGTTGAAACGATTATTTTATCAAAAAATTTTGTTTTTTTTAAATTTTTTAGTATTTGAATTATTATTGGTATTCCATTAAATTTTTTAAAGTTTTTACGCCTTATTCTTTTACTTCCCCCTCTAGCTGGAATAATGCAAATCTTCATTTAAATAGTTTCAAAAAATTTTTTTAATAATTTTATTACTTTGATTTGTTCTTTATATTTAAGTCCATAATAAATAGGTAAACTTATACTTGATTGATAATAATGTTCTGAGCAATTATTTAAATATTTATCGTTAAATATTTTAAACTTATAGACTGGAATATAATGATATTGTAAAATAATTTTTCTTTTTAGCATAAAATTAATTAACTTATCTTTAATTTTTAAACTTTTAAAATTAAAATTAATTATGTACAAATGATGAGAAGATTCGTAACGACTTTGATGATTTGGTATGAAAATTTTAGGAATTTTTTTAAGTTCTTTAGAATATCTATTGGCAATAATTTTTCTTGTTTTTAAAAATATATCTAACCTTTTTAATTGAGATATACCAAGGACACATTGAAAGTCAGTTAACCTAAAGTTAAATCCTTTGTGAATAACATCGTATTCCCAATGTTTGTTAATATTTCTTTTTATTCCAAGGCTTCTAAATTTTTTTATTTTATCATCTAACACTTTTGAGTTTGTGGTTACTATACCTCCTTCACCAGAAGTTATGCTTTTGAGAGGATGTAATGAAAAGGTAGAAATGTCTGAATGTTTGCAAGATCCAATTTTTATTGTAGAATTTTTATACTTATATTTTGCTCCTAAAGCATGACAAGCATCTTCAATTATAAAACATTTATATTTTTTCTTGAAAATAAAAAATTTGTCTGCATTCTGGGGATAGCCTCCATGGTACATTGTTAATATAGCTTTAATTTTTTTTAATCTATACTTTTTGCAGCAATTAATTACATCTGTTGGTGACATTTGTCCTGTGTATTTATCAACATCCGCTAAAAATACTTTAGCACCAAAAGTTTTAACAACATTGTATGAGGCTACAAAATTTATAGCTGGCATCACTATTATATCATTTTTTTTTAAATTAATTGCTAAGAATGCTAAATAAAGGGCCGAAGTTCCACTATTGCATACTGTTGTAAATTTTGATTTGAAATATTTTGTTAATTTTCTTTCAAATCTTTCAACTTCACTTCCAGAGGTAATCTTATCTTTTTTTAAAACATTGACAACAGAATCAATATCTTTGCGATTTATATAGTGTCTTCCATATGGAATTAATTTCATTCGATGACTTTTATTTTGACAGCTTACTTAATAAATTTGATATTTTTTTATCATCATAATTAATTCTTTTCATTATACTTGAGGCTTTTTTGGGGTCTAATTTAAAAGCTAATTTGAGTATATCCATCCAATTTACGTTATTTTTTGATCTTATTTTTTGAATTTGATTAATTATTTTATTATAATTTTTTTTCATATATGTAACTATTATCATTAGTTTAATTAATCTAAATATATTTTTTATGTTTAAAATTGGTAAAAATTTAATATTTGCTTATAACAAACCACCTATTGTAATTGCTGAAATATCGGGCAACCACAATGGTAATAAAGCAAGATTTTTAAATCTTATTAAGAGTGCATGTAAAAATGGGGCGGACTTAATAAAAATTCAAACTTACGAGCCAGATGATATTACGCTAAATAGCAAAAACCAACATTTCAAAATTAAAGATGGAGTCTGGAAAGGTAAATACCTTTACTCACTTTATAAAAAGGCATGCACACCCTATGAGTGGCACTATTCAGCTTTTAAAATAGCTAAAAAATACAAAAAAATTATTTTTAGTAGTCCATTTAGTATTAAAGCGGTAGATTTTTTAGAAAAATTCAATGTTCCAATTTACAAGATAGCATCATTTGAAATAACGGATTATAGATTAATTAACTATATTGCATCCAAGAAAAAACCAATCATAATCTCAACTGGTATGGCTTCTTTAAGTGAAATCCAAAAAGCAATAAAGATAATAGAAAAGCATCATAAAAAAATAATTATTCTTCATTGTGTTTCCAATTATCCTACTAAGATTGAAGATACAAATTTGAATAGAATTCAATTTTTAAAAAATAAATTCAAAAATTATAAAATTGGTTTATCTGATCATACAGACAGTATTTTTACTTCTATCGCCTCTATTCCATTTGGAGTATGTGCAATTGAAAAACATTTTAATATTGATCAAA
>MDTG01087438.1_pt1 | contig 23080 bp, 11 predicted proteins | sample 811421 | NCBI WGS metagenome assembly MDTG01 (sample SAMN05326645, study PRJNA326480) | marine metagenome | isolation source: seawater | place: Pacific Ocean: South East | collected 2011
CGTGTGATATTTTGTGTGAATCGCTCCGCAAACGCTGGGAATCAGTCGTCAGTAGAGATAATAATATAGCTTTATCCACAGATGAAGAACATGAAAACAACGAGCCCGACGTGTTATGTACTGCTGATAATCATTTTTATCTCGTATATATGGAGAGACAAAAACGAGGGGATAAGAACAAGAGAGCGCTTTCTCAGAATATCCAGGTTGTGCTTCGGGTTCCTCTCGTCTTGCGAAATTCGCTCCCTTGCGAGGCGAAGTATGTTGTCTATTGTGAAGGAAGGCCTTCAGCGTATGGCATCATGAAGCCAGGAGAAGAAGCATTTGTTTCGGATAGCATCGATCCGAGGCAAGAGATCAGCTGCGCATACGGTTTGAGATCAAGCGGTGGCCAGAAACAAAGCGAAAGATGGAATATGAGTGAACCGATGCCAATTTCAGCATATGCAGATGGAACCACCCGTGTTTGCACGTTATTGAAAAATCTGGATGTGAATTCAGGTGCGCAGGAGTGCAGATTAGAAGCGAAGTTGCTCGTCACGGCATCAAAATACTCTGATGTTTTGAAGAAAGATGGAAATGTTGTCTCAAGAAACGCTGATAATAGAGCTGTGTCGAGCATAGCTGAAGACGTTGCGGAGAACATAGATTTTCACGAAGAGAAATCCTCTCCATCAAACATCAGCGCAATGTTCGTCGATATCCGTGCCGATGTAATCGTTCACAACGCTTGTCCTTTCTCGATTTCGTTATCCACTGAACCAGATGATGAAACAAATCTGATGCAAATTTCAAAGATCGAAGAGGTGGTGGATAACAGGGTAGGATTATCCAGAGTGGTCAAAAGACCAGTCAACGAATTATCCGAAGTGGATCCCGGGCAAATTAACGTATCATTTAGGGCGGGACAAAAGCTTAACGTAGATGCTGCCGTGCGAGCTACAGTGGGAGTCGTGGATGAAGTGTTAAAGAATATTCAGAAAGCATTCGTCGCTGAAATTTCCACCCAAGTGCACAGTTTATTCCTCGCTGAGGAAGTGGATGAATTAGAAAATGACAATACGAATAAACGCGTGCGATGCATTTTGAACAGGGGAGTTCGTCCAGGCGAAGCCCCGTGTTTGGTTACTTTGCGTACGAAAGCGTATGGTGAAGTCAGAATTAAGATCGTCGCAGAACATTTTCATCCTGTTCGATCTCAAAGTCAGAACTGGTGGTCCCACGAAATCATGAGCAGAACCATTAAAATAACAATCGTTCCTGAGGTTATTTTGGTCAACATTTCACACATACCATTGATTATGGAAAGAATAAGCGCTGATGACAACCTTGAGGATGAGCAGAAAGCGGATCAACACAACTCAGCGATGACCATTCCAATTGGAGCGGCGCCGGTGTTACCTGGGTCAAGCTCACCTGAACATGCGCGGTTAATGTTTTATGACGCTTCTGGAACTAACAGTGGAGACATCTATTCATGCAAATCCTTCTCTGCGGAGATTCGCATGAATCTTTTGCGAGAATCGGGAGAGCAGCTTCTTGCAGTTCCTAGATCTGTGACCAAATATTATGATTCAAAAGTGTCGTCATTGATTCGCGTGAGACTGCAAACGGCTCAGTTTGCTGGATCCACGCAAATTATCATAGGTTCAGCCGCTAAAAGTGATCGTCCTGCAGAGAGTGGTATCAGAATTGAAAATCACACTCGCATGGCTGTAGATTTCTCAAGGATTCTGCTGAAAGGGGAGTCGAATGCGCAGAAGCGGCACAATTTCGACAATGAACGTGAGGTACCAGCGATGAAGTTGATGAGGGCAAAAAAGAATATAGCGGATGGTACGCTTTCACGCACAGAGAAGAGGAGTTTTGGAAATAAGTCATCATCTTTGTACGATGAATCGAACTTTGGAGAAGGTGTGCGCGTCCTTCCGCGCAGCGCTTCAATTTGGCGTGGCCCTCATTTATCTAATATTCGCTCGGAACCCAACCTGAGTGGAGGCCAGAAGTCGTTAGATGACTTCTTGCTACCGAAAATTGGAAAATCTGTTAGGGTCGTTCGGCTCTTGTGCAGCACCGATGAAAATGTCGATGAAATGTATTTTGAACTCCCCGAGCGTGGTACTTTTCGCGACGCAAGCATTGGACATTCAAGAACATCAAGTGGCAACTCTTCTCCTGGTGAAGAATTCAGCGCTCTCGGAAGTATCACTTTAGTCGAAGGAGTCATATGCGATGATCCTTCTGGAAAATATGAAATTTGTTACCGGGTGTCTTGTATTTTCTTTCACGGTGCTGAAACCGGCGCAGAGGAAACTATGTCTCTTCGATTGACAGAGTTCAAGGTAGAGATGGATCCAGATAGCCAAGAACGGATCAGTGATGCGTCGCCTCGTTTCGCAAAGCAACCCACTGTTTTTGACACCGACTCTAAAGATGCTGTCCTCAGTGCACATGATGCTGATGCAGCAGCGTCAATCATTACGGGGCATTTTATGTCAAGGCTTGTCAAGCGTAATAAACGAAAGGGTATAGGGAGAATGAATGATTTTGAAGCAGATTTGAAGGCTTTCCAACGTATTCAGAATATCACGAAAACGTCCCGAGAAATTCACATCGGCGCCATCTTTGATGGGGTCCAGATATCGCTTGTAGATTCACGGCGAGAAGTTTGTCTTTTTACGATGAATGGTATCGAAGCATCGTTTGGCAAACACTGCGATAACGGAAGAGGCTTGTACGCGAAATTTGCAATCGTCTCTGCGCAACTGGATAACATGTTGGAGAACGCTTTATATCCAGTCACGATGTTCAACGATGCAAAGTCAGGCTGCTTATTTGCGGCTTCATTTTCAATGAGAGAGACAGGCGAAATCAATCGCTTTCCAGAAGTTCGAATAGTTTGGGCACCGAGTGGTTTGAATGTTCTCATTCACGAGCCTTTGTTATGGGCATTGAAAGAGTATGTCGATGAAATTGGTATTCAACGACTTTTTGCGGAAGATGGCGGAGATGCTTCTGAAATGTCGTCGAAAGATTCTAGGATGAAGAATAACGATGGGAAAAAAGTCCAGTCCAAAGCCAAGAAGCAAAAGACCGTATCAACAAATCTCGACCGTCTCGTATCTGTCGGGACGCTAACCACGGATGGAATTCGAGCCTACATCACGCTCACGTCTGCGCCGTTATCTCGTCCAAAGAATGCACCAATGATGGTATGTGCGACGCTAAACCTTTTACGATTAGACCGATTACCTATTGCAATTGCACCTTTCAGTTTACCGACAAATGCAACGCTCAAACTCTCTGACTTGCGAAAAAAGATGAAATCACACGTTATTAGACAGTTTACGATACAATCTGGAAGAATTTTGGCGTCTGTTGATAATGCCGGTAACGTATCGGTAGGTTTGCGCAGGGCCCAGGATAAGCTGGCAGAACTTTCTGGAGATACGACAAAAAACACCGTATCTTCACGAGAAAAAGGTGCGACGACATCAGTCTCCGCGGGTGTGAAGAATATTGGGCAAACATATGTCGACGGTACCGTAAACCTCGTCGGAGGCGCGCTATCAGGGGTTGCTGGAGTGTTTTACAAACCAGTCGAAGGGTTTCGACAAGAAGGTTTGCGAGGAGCAGCAATCGGTGGCTTTAAAGGTGTTACTGGTCTCGTGACTCGCACCTTAGGAGGTGCGGTCGGTTTAGTAGAAACAGCATTCAGTGGAATTTCACAAGCTATGTCCGTGGGTGGTATACTCGGGAAATCTATGGGATCTCTAGAAGCCACTCGAGCTCGAAAACCGCTCGCTTTACGAAGCGACGGCATCATTAGAGCATACGACGAAGAGCAGGCGGCGGGTGCTGATTTGCTGAGAGTTGCCGCGAAGAACATTGTGTACGTCGAAGAAATACAACTAGGCAAAGGCAACCAAAAGAAAAAGATGAAAATGAGAGAGAACAAGATAACGAAAACAGCAAAGGCGAATAAAAACGCAACCAAAACGGTTATTGTAAACGAGAAGATACCGTTTACGTTTGGCCGGTTTGAACTTCTTCATCCTCTCGCAGACGTTTCAGACGTCATCATATGTCTGACTGACACGCACTTGGTTTGGATCGAACAGTTCGAAATTAATCCAACAGCTACCCGTTTTCTCCGGTGGCACGAGATTGCATCCATTTATATATCCTCCTCGCTGAACAAAAAGACCGTCTGCGTGCAAGTTGGCGTGTGCGATGCACTCCGCGAAGAAAATAAAGTCAAAAAGGCAGACTTTGGATTCACCTCATCCTTATTAACCGTAGTAAAAAAAGGCATGAAAAGCAAAGGTAAAACGAATCACAACGATTTCCGTGGTTCAAACATTCTGTGCTCGTTTGGATCGTCCGAAGACGCGAATCGAATTTTAGCGCAGATGCGATCGTTATGGGAACAAGGTGTCACCAATAGAAGAGAACGATTTGGATTTCAAACCTCGCCGCTTATTCAGCACTGATAATAAATTATGTATTTATAAAATTCTAATCCTACAACGTACATCGAAAAATAGCGTTACAATCTAATCCTAGTATAAGGATCTCTACGTATCACAACAGCTACTCAACAAAGCCACCCTTCGCATGACCATTCTCGTGATGCTTCCTCCCGTGCGTCCTCGCGTGTTCACGTAACAAAATCTTCGCTCGTTCTTCCAAAACTTCCAACCTTCGCACGGTATCCATCTCGTCCACCCCATCTACATGTTCTTTCAATAAAGCCCTCCTTTCTTCCTCTATCTTTCTATACCGCGCGTGAAACGTGCTTTCATCTTTATTGCTATTGTGTCTGTTACGTTTCGATGATGCATGTCCATCGTTCAACCCGTGCCGCTCTGCACGTTTCGTCAAGCTTTCCTTTACTACCTCTATTATACTCGCATCCCCATCTTCCCCAAACCTATCAATGTAGGGACCGTAAATCGGTCGTGCAAACGCTAATACGATTAAAAATATGGTGCAGGTTATCAAAGCACATCTCGCTCTTCTCGTGTTCCTGTCAAATCGGATCTTTTCTTCTTTAGTTGCGAACCGGAGTTCGTACCCATTTGCTGCAGCATTGGGGTTGCAAAATTGGTTGGATTCTTTGTCGTAAAAGTACTGTTGATTATCGCTGGGATCGACGGCACATATTTTTGATCCAGAGGACGACGCGACGTTGGTGCGAGCGTACGCGCTCTTTCGCATTCTTGTTCGCGTTCCCGTTCTCTTGAAAGTGTTCTTTGTTGTTTTCGTGGAAGTAATGAGATTTTGAGGTATTTGCGCTCTCGAACGAGATTTCCAAAAGAGCAAAGAAACCTCAAAGTACTAATTTACATTCAACTACACATTTTTTAGATTCTAACGCTTCTACACGAGCTCATCGCAGGCATTCCCACCGATGCCACAGATTTGGATTCTGGTATTGCTCTCTCTCTCTAAACCTCTCAACGCTTCGGCTTCGATATCGAAATCGTGCGCGACAGATCCGACGTTGAGGATACCTTGCGCGTCGAACTCTTCGAAGTACTGGTACGGGTAGTCGATACCGGCTGATTTTTTCGTGGATATTTTCGCGTCGAAACCGAAGAGACGTAATCGAGGGCAGATTTTGGATAAGGCCATCACGGCAGCAAAACCTGCGGAAGGCGCGGGAGCCGTCTCGTGGACTTTGATCTTACCAGTGTCACGCATTTCTTTACACGCACGTATTTGCGCTAGCGCGATGCGGCTAATATCGACGAACCGAGCGTTAAAAACTCGAGCTCTTTTTTCGCCGATAATTTTGGCGAATTTTTTGGCCATTTCTAAATCTCGTGTTCTAACAGCGTATGCGGCGTCGTTACTGTCTCGTCTTGATCGATACTGCAACGCGATATCGCTCGACAAAACGTTTGAATGTCTCTCCACGAACGCGTCGAATTCTCGAGCCCATTTATGGTTGATCAATCGAACGGAGGTTTTCTTACCAACCAATTTGGTAAACTCGCCATCGGTTGGGGCAATGTTCATGCGCAAAACAAAGCCATGCGCGTCAATAAATGGCCCAAGGGGTTTTTTATTATGCCCTGGTGGTTTTAACAAAATCCCAGAATTCCCAACGACCGCGCAACCTCGGTTAAAGTCCAAGGGTTTCGGATATCCGTTCCATCGATTGGTCAGTCGCGAACTCCCTCCTCCTCTTGCGTTGGTCACCTTACCGAATATGCTCTTCTTTAACTGCCCGGGTGATATCGGCAACAACGCCTGTGCGTCCTCTCTACTCATAGTCGTTGTCAATAGCTGCCATGCCGACGGAATATTGCTCTTCTTCGCTTCGGATTTTTGACACTGTTTGACGTACTTGGTTCCGTTCAACGCTCTGATTAACATCTTCGCAAACCGGTCATTTGATTGTTGATTGGTCGCCGCGTAGAACGTGTGATCGGCAAATACTGCCCTATCATCCGCTCTTTCTGGGTCTCTCGGTCTAGCCAGTCTATTATTTTGTCTCCTCTCTCTTCCTTGTCGAACTTGTTCCTCGTCTTCTCCCTCCTCCCCTACCGCGTTTCTTGGCGCCGCTCTCCCGATTGGTTTCGTCGCTCCACTCTCGCTCCGCCCCAAAACCAAATTCTTCGGCCAAAACTTTCTCTCAACGTGTGGGTGTGCGATGACGTCTTTTGGTTTCTTTTCGATCTTTAGCGTTTCAATCTCTTCTTTAAATTTCTTCGGCCCTGGTAGAGTCTCTTGCGCGTAAAATCTCTTCCTCGTCGCGTCCCAAACCCCTTTCGTTCTTATGCCATCGGAGGAGAAATCTGGATTCAGTCTGTGTCTGCCTTCACCAGGTCGCGCGGCGAACGCGTTTTGATTTCGCGTGATAATACCAGATCGCGGTTCGTATTGCAGACTAGGGTTTGCGTTTTGGTTGTACACGACGCCACTCCCGCGCTGTCTCGACGCAGAAAGAGTGGATTGAGACGACGACGACGACGACGACAACGACGACGAGGGAGAGAAAAGCGAGACGAAAAGGACGACGCGGAAAAGGACGAAGAGCCGCGTTTTCTTGGACGCGCCGCGAGACCAAGACGACATCATCTCGTTGCGGATTCCTCTCCTTCGCCGTCACCTTTTTCGCCCCCCTCGCTCGCGCGACGAGCGTGCGTATACACACGCGGAAAAGCGGAATTCTGAAGGAAATCCCAATCCAAACTTCTAAAAAGATACGGACGAGAGAAAAGCGCGAGAGACGATACGTACCAAGGACTACGATGATGTGTGCCAGAAAGTCAATCGCAAAAAAGAGTTTGCTCGCATGTTACAAGTTTTTTTACCACAATACTAACTCAGTCAAATCTTCTGGCTTTCTTCCCGCGAAATATCCCACTCTCCTTGCTCGATTTGACAACTCCCGACAACGTGTCTCTCGCCTCGCCTCTTTTGGAGTTGCGTCGGTTGAGCAGTTTGGCATCCAAAGGCCAGTACGCGTACGGTTGTAACTTTTCACCTTTTCTGCGAACATCGCCGCCGCCTTTGGCTTTGTACCGGTCGCCGGTGTGAGTGGCAGACGTTTTGGCAGTTTTGTTCGTTTTGGTGGACCTATTGGTGCCCGTGGTGCGTTTGGTTTTGCCGGATTTGCGAGTGCCAAAAGTGCGTCGAGTGGCACCGTCGTCGTCGTCGTCGTCGTTTTCGTCGTCGTCGCGCGCGCGTTTGCGGTCGTTTTCTTCGACAATTTTGAGTTTTCCGGTGGATTTATCGGTTCGGTATTTCGTGTCGTCGTCGTCGAAATCGCCAAACTCGTTACGTCTATATTGAGCAGTTTTCGCGCCTTGTGCGAGTAAGTGCTTGCGCATTTTCGAGTCGTCGAGTAAATCAAATTCGGCGCCGACCGGGAGCCGCGCGCCAGCGCTCGCTCTCGAAGCGTGCGCGTCGCGCGCATTACGAAAGGCACCTTCGGAACCGCCACTATTGCCGCGGTGAGATTTAGGACCGAAACCACCATACTCAGAACGTTGGTTATTGTTGTGATCGTCATTTTCGTCACCAAAGATTTCCTCCTCGTTCCAGCGACTTTTGCGACCGGTTTTACCACTCGCGCGACTCGCCGTCTCCTCCGCTCGAGCTTTTCTCTTCTTCGTTTCCATCTTTGTCTCTTCTTTTTTCATGTGTAACGCTAAAGCTAAGTGCTCTTTCGGCATGGCGTCTTCCACCGCACGCCATCCACACCGCTTCGCGCATCTTTCGATGATAACTTTAGTTTTTAATTTGAACCTATTCTTGGAATCCGAGGACCATTTCAAAACGGCGGGAAGGAGTTCCGGCAAGTGCAAGGAGAGTTCTTTTTGCGGCAAACGCACGGCGACAACTTTAATAAACCCCAACGAGGCTTTCACGACTTCTCTGTTACGACCTTTAAGCAATTTGTAAATTGCCGGGAGAAGTTCAGGGACGATTTCAACCAGTTTTGCGGAAAACTCGTAGAGTAGTCGAGCCAAAGCGACGACCGAGGCAGATTGCATTTGCGGAGTCGCGCCGACGACGCCGGCGAGAACGGTAAGAAAGAATCCTCGAATGGCGCGAGAACTTTCGTCGATGAGACCTGGTACAGGCTCCAAGTTTTCAATCACCATGTTGGTGGTGGTGGCACTGGTGGCATTGTTGTCTTCGTCATTGTCGTCGTCGCTGAGAATCATGTCTCGGTCGTCATCATCGTCCGTCACATCGTCGTCGTCACTTCCGCTTTTGTTCTTTTTCTTCTTGTGTTTATCAACATAGTCGCTTTGCGCGAGCCATGCGGCGACACCGGCGCGGTTCCCAACTTGCCCATCTGAGATAGCACCGTGCCGTTCGCTCGATTCCTTTTCCATGCGTCGCGGAATGTCCACCAAGAGTTCGTACGCCAATAATCGAGTCTTTGCGTTTTGCTCTTTCGTCGCGAGGATGAGTTCAGCAAGCAAAGTCTTCATGGCGTCGTCGTTTTCATCTTCATCGTCGTCGTTTCTGGAGTGGCTTTGTAAATGTGGCAAAACGAACCCGATAACCTCTAATCGTCGTCGTCTCGCCGCTGTCGCACATACGTCCCTAGCATCCATCAAACACGTCTCCACGTCTTTGCTCTTCTTTACCAACCACGAGCCTTCTTTCGCAGCGCAAATCGCCGAGAGCAATTTATACGCTCGTTTTTGACTCGCAGCCTCTTTCTCATTCGCGGCGGAGGAGGCAATTTTGAACGCCGCATCTAACGCGTCCAAATCTAGACCAGGCACTAAAGCGTGCGCGAGATCGATGAAGCTGCATTTTTTCAACTCTCTTGCTTCCTCTTCCTCCTTCGACGACGACGTTTTCTTCTTCTTCTTCTTTTTGCTCCCTTCTTCATCCTCGTTGTCGTCATTATCCACCGAAGAAGATGCCGCTTCGACTAACTTCTTCAAAACTTGTTTAAAGAACGTGTTCACGGTTTCTTTGCTCGCAATTTTCGCGAACGCCCCGATGGTGGATGAAATCTCTCCTCGCGCGTGCGACTCCGAAGTCACGAATAAATTGAACAGAATCGGCATATAATTTTTAGAGAATTTTGAGATTGTTTCCAACTGAGCCTCGGCGATTTGCACCGTGAAATGCGCGGGGACTTTCTCTTCGCCTTCTCCTTCCCTATCATTGTCTTCTTTCTCTGTGTCGAGATCGGAAACGTTCAAATCGGAGTTTATATCGTCCGCGTCTTCGTCGTCTGCGCCTGTGGCCGCCAACGCTTGTCGACACAATCTTCTCAAACATTCACAAATCGGTGCTCGTAAATCTTCCCTCGCGCTCAATGCGTGGCCTAGATCTTTTGCAAACGTCGGAAAACTCTCTCCGGCGTCGATGGGAAAGTTTGCAAAGCCTGGTAGGAGCGACCATAACGCTAACTCCGCCGCTCGACATCTTTGCGCTTCGAAGAACCTGTTTTCGCTTTGCGCATTGGCAGCTCGTCCGCCTAATCGACGCGCTTCTGGTAACACAAACTCGCTGAAGAAAGACATTCTTGCACCTGTAAGAGATCGACGCAACAACGGTACGAGCCACAGTCGGGAACCATCAGATTCGTCGTCGATGTCCATATCTTCTTCTTCTTGAACGTCGTTGTCGTCGCCTCTTCGTTCTAAAGATTTATCGATGGACTCTTCTAATCCTAAAGGAAGTTGTTCGAGCAAGCCTTCGGCGCCGATAAATTCTGCCGCGGTGGAAATGCACGTTTCTATTTGTGTTTTACATCGTAGTCCGTCGGCGTTCGCGCCCATTTCTCCGAGCGCAGCTAAGGAACCAGTCAACAAAGCGCCACCGGCGACGCCGAGTCTTTGGAAACACTGCGTGGCGACCGGTATGGTAAACGGCCATGCCGCGCGGTAGCGCATTCCTAACGCGGACTCTATTGATTTTGCGATGCCAATCATCGGTGGTGGTTTTAAACTACCATTCTTCTTATTCATTTTTTGTTGTACTCGTAACGTCGCGACGTACTTCACGCCTTCCCTCACCATTTCGCTATCCACGGTTTCTCTAATCAACGTCTTCATCGCTTCGCAAGTCTCAATTGCGACGCCTTCGTGAGGCGCGTTTAACAACTTCAACAAATTTTCAAACGTAAACGGTAGCACTTTTCTCGCTTCCTCGGCATCTTTTCTATACATTTGCACGGTGACGTTTGTAATTAATCGCGCTAACGTGACGCACTTTGTCGGTTGCGTTTGGGAAGCTTCTCTTGCCAATCTCGCGGCTGGTTCGAGAATCTTCAAAAACGTCTTGTCGTTGCACCCTGGATTCGGAGACACGGACAACGCCAGTAACGTTTCTGTCGCTTGCGTTTCTAACAACGGCTCGCCCAAAGATGTCATTTCAATTGTCGCGTCGACAATCTTCGACGCCGTCGGTTCCTCCACGCTCGCCAACGCGCCTTTGAGAGTGCCTAAAACGTGCAAAGCTTCCGTCGCGGTTGCAATCGCCGTATCCTTTTCTTTCTTCGCCCCTTTCGCGCCTTTCATGTTCGCCGCTTTCTCTGCTGCTTCCCCGGGCGCTTTCAGTTTTTGACGCGCGAACGCGCCAAACGTCTTTTGAAAAATCGTCTTCCCGGCTCTCGTGCCTTTCGTCGCAGAGAGCACTTCCTGCACGGCTTCGTGCGCCGACTTTCTCACTTTCGGCCTCGAATCCACGCAAAAGTGACACAACGCCGAGAACGCTTGCCCTAATCCATTCTTCTCTTCTTCTTCCTCTTCTTCTTCTTCTCCTCGTCCTCCTTTCCCGAACATCTTCTCCAACTCTTCTTTTCCCTTCGTCTTTGCCGTCGCTCTCAACGCGAATCCGATGCATTTAATCACCGCTCTGAGTGCCCCGGAGTGTTCCCGATTCTCCCTCCCGACTTTGACCAAAACGTCCACGGTTTCTCTCACTTTGCTCTTAATCGCCGTTGGAGACGAGTGTTCCAACGCGACCGACAATATCGTCAGCATCGCGTGTTGCGTCTGCCTCTCCCCTTCCCGCGCGGCCGTCGTCGTCGAACCACCGCCGATGGATGATTTTGACGACGCTTTGTCCTCTTCGAGACCACCTTCCGAACCGGTGCTGCTTTCGACGACGCTTTGTGTCAGGCTCGCCATCGTCGCCGCGTACACGCTCACCGGCGACGGCCGCAAGTTTTTCTCCGAGATGACCGAACACGTCGCCTCGAGCGCCGTTATCACGCGCCGACTTTCCGGTTGCGCCGACCGCTCGTGCTTCTCGTACAACACCCGAAGCGGGTCGTCCAACGCGAAATGCGCAAACGTGGTCGTCAAAGCCGCCGACATTTTCTTTTAGACTTATAGACTTTGACGACTTCGATACAAGGCCTCCTTCGTTTCTCCGAACACCACAGAAACCCACCAGAAACGAAGACTCTACGACGACGACGACGACGACGAATACAACACGTCTGTTTGAACAAAGTCGTCGTCGAAGAACAGAGCGTTTGACAAAAGCGTCTCGAAGGTCTTAAAATGTTTTGAGGAAAAAATGATGGTCCAATTCCCACTCGAAAAGAAGAAGTGATGACTCAGTTACGAAAAGAGTGCGCGAGAGGTATTCTGGGTAGAGACGGGAGTAAAACGTGGGAGTCTCTGAGGTATTCTGGGTATTCTGACAGCTTCTTCTTAGCCGTATATCTTTGGGTATCACTATTGGTATCTTTATCTGCTCCTTTGAAGTAAGTGTACTGTACCGAGAGCGTCTGAGAGACACCTCCTCTTCTCTCGACGCAAAATGTCGATCGATCGACACGACACCACCATCAGAAGACGCCCTCCTCCCATTTTTGGGCCTTTTGAACGGGACCCCCGTGGAGAGGCGTCGTCGTGTACGTCGTCTCGTATTATTCGCGCGCAAAACTCCTTTGTTGCGTTGTGTTTCCTTTTCGGACGCCGGGGAGTGAGAGAGGCTTTGGTGGGTCTCTTTCTGTGCGTCGCGCGTCTCGTCCTGTAGACGCCACGGTGGGTGTTGTTGTTGTTATTAGTAGTAGTAGTAGTATTATTATTTCTCGTCGTCTGCTCGAATGGTTGCCAGCGCGACGTCGAGGTCTCTCGTCAGCGCTCGCAACGCGGTCGCGCGCATCTCCATCTCGATCTCCTCCTCCTCCTCGTCCTCTTCATTCGCGACTATCACGCGCACGTTCACGCGCGACCCCAACGTTGTTGTTGTTGTTGTTGTTTCGGTGTCGTCGTCGTTTCTCAAAGAAGAAGAAGAAGAAGGTCTGTTCTTGGTGGTGTTGTCTTCGTCGTTGGCAGAGGACGACGCCGCCGTGACGGCGAACGACCAGTCCACCCTGCGGACGACTTTCGATGACGATCCATCCATGACGACACGCAACACCAAAACACTTTGATGAAGCGTGGTGGTATCGCGGAAGAGTATCTCCTCCTCGTCGTCCTCGTCGTCCTCGTCGTCCCGGTTGAGTCGTCGTTTAGGCTTTGTTTTGTGTGCTTCCGTGTCGTCGCGCCTCTCTGTTTTCTCGCGGGTGGTGGTGGTGGACACAACAGCTTTATTATGTACAATGGCGTTGTTGTGTGGGGAACACCACATCGCGTGTGTCATTTAACACCGAGATGATGTCTCCCCACAAAAGAAGAAGAAATGCGCATATAAAAGAACGAAGAGAGACGAAGAAACCATTCTACGCTCTCCATCGCGAACAACAACCGTCTCTGAGTGCAACAGGGGGGCAAAGAACAGCAACGACACGCCACCACCACCAACACCCTCGCCGAAAACTCCTCCTCCTCTTACTCTCTCTCTTTCGAAAAGACACGAGAGAATGTCATTTGGCAACACGTGCTTTTGAGAGCAAAAACAACATCCAAAACGGGATCGCATTCATTCATCGTCACTCTTTTAGTAAAGTCGTTTGCGAGACCACTCTTTGCGACTTTGATGCGAGCAACTCCAGGAGGCTCGAAGACGTCGTCGTACTTTACGTCGTTTCGCCGAAACGCCTCTTTTTTTTCCTCCTCCCGATGGAAGACGACGACGACGACCTTTGCGAAGAAGACGAAGAGGAGAGGAAGACTTTATTGTGTTGCAAATGACATCATCATCATCGAGAGGAACGACGACGACTCCTTTGAAGAAAAAGAAAAGGAAGAAGAAGAAAACACATCGCTGCTGGAGATGATTGGCGACGTGACGTTGGGGACGATGACGTTCGGGAACCAAAACACGGAGCGAGAAGCGCACGAACAACTGGACCGGGCGTGTAAAGAATTCGGCGTGCGCGCGATCGATACCGCGGAGATGTACCCCGTGCCAGCGGATGCGACGACGCAAGGCAAAACGGACGAGTACGTCGGGAGGTGGCTGAAAAGGCAGAAACGACGAGAGGACTTCGTGGTGATGACGAAAGTGGCCGGGAGGAGTCAGATGGCACTGAGAGGCCGCGCGGAAGACGAGGAGAACAGGATGACGGCAAAACAGATGGAAAGAAGCGTGGAGTGCTCCTTAGAACGACTTCAAACGGAGTACATCGACGTGTTACAACTTCACTGGCCGGATCGCTACGTGTCGCTTTTCGGAGGCGTTCCGTACGAAAGAAACAACGAACGCGACGACGACGTTCCGTTCGAAGAACAAGCGGAAGCTATGTACAGACTGATCAAAAGTGGGAAAGTGAGACACTTTGGAACATCGAACGAAACCGCGTTCGGCGTCTGCGAGTTTGGCGCGTTGGCGAAATATAAAAACGGACCGAAAATGCAAACGATTCAAAACGGGTACAATTTACTCCAAAGAATCGCGTTTGAAACCGATTTGAACGAAGCGTGTTCGCCGAAAAACCACGACGTGAGTTTCTTGGCGTACTCTCCGTTAGCCGGTGGCGCGTTAACCGGGAAATATTTAAACAAAGACGATTCGCCAAAGAATAGTCGATTCACGCTCTTCCCCGGATACATGTCTCGATTCAACGAACCGCGTTTGAAAGACTGTCTGACGGAATACCAAACCTTAGCTCTGGAAAGTGGCACGACGCTTACTGATTTATCCTTACGGTTCGTTCGAGACAGAGACTTCGTCCATTCGACCATCATCGGCGCGACGACCATGCCACAGTTGGAGGAAAATTTGAACGCGTTTACCAAACCGCCGTTGACGGAAGACGTGAACAAAGAAATCGAGAGGATTTATAGAAAGTATAGAGATCCGGCGCAAATGCGTCACTGTTGATAACAATAATAATGCACTTTCGCGAAAGCATCGGGTACCACCGCGTGGGTGCTGTGTTGTACGCGTGCCATTTTTTACTCCGCCCCTTTTGCCGCTCTTTTCGTTCCTTAGTGGGTTTTGTTTACTCCATACTCTTCATTTGTAAAACGCAACAAAACACCCTTCCCTACTAATTGTTTGCGTGTTGGAGGCATCTGCGCCTCTCGTCTGCGTCCAATAGTGGTCTCGATCGATTCTCGCGCCGCGGATTTTGGAGCGAGGATAAAAGAGGGACGCGAAGCATTCGTGTGCGAGAGAGAGAGAGAGAGAGAGAGAGTGCGCGAGCGCGTAGAGGAATGTCGTCCTCAGGAGGGGTGCCTGACGACGATCGCGTCCACGACCTCGCCGAGCGCGACGATGGAGGACGACGACAACGAGAAGAAGATGGCGACGACGATGAACGGGAAATTCACGCGGACTCGGTGAGACGAAGGGTCGAAGACGCGCGGTATCCGAGCTACCAAAGCCATCCGGAAGAAGAAAAGGAAAACACTACTAATGTTTTTATGGTGGACCAACCACCACCCTCGACGGAACAAACGTCGAAGAAGAACGTCGTCATCGTCGACGACGACGAAATCGACGATTACGCGCGAACGCTCGGCGCTAGCTCCACGTTTTTCTGTCCAGTGAGTTTAGAATTATTAAAAGACCCGGTGGTCGTCCGAACCGGACAAACGTACGAACGATCGAGCGTGGAAGACTGGATCCGGAGAGGCGGAAGAACGTGCCCGGCAACCGGACAGCCATTGGCGGAAGCGAACGAATCTATCGTGCGAATGGCACCGAATTTTGCGCTGAGAAGTGCCATTCAAGAGTGGGCGAAGAGGACATGTCCGGAAATTCTGAACGAAAAAGGGGACGTGAGAGGTATGAAAGGCTCACCGGTGGTTGGGATGACCGAGATGCGATTGGTGAGCTCGATGGAGTTGAGAGATATCGAATTGAACACGGCGCCGCCTGTTATCGGTCGTCGCGGAGATACTCTTGATAGTAACGATCCAAGTGACAACACTTCGTCTAGGAGGTCGGGTATTGTTCGTCGCATGATGAGTTTGTCGAACGCGGTACCGAACTTTATCGCAAACGTGAATAGAGAAATTTCAAGGACGCAACACTTTGTAAATCAAACGCAACGCCGCGTTTTCGATGCGATTGACGGAAGAAGGAACCCGCGGAATAATGATAATAATAATAATAGTAATAGTAGAAACAGCAATAATAACGAGCGACAACAACAACAACAACAACAAAATGGAAGTTACTGGATGCAAAACGAGGAGATCCCCCCAGAATTGCCGTCGACGTATCGATCGATACAAACCGGGCCACCCATTCGAAGAGGCGACTCGTGGTTCTATCCGGTCGCACCTTCTCGAGACGAAGCGGCGTTCCACGAACGTAACAATTTTGGATTTAGAAACCCGCAAACGCACCAAAACTGGATTGAAATCAGGCGCGACGGCGACGCGGTCGAAACCGCCGTGGCGTATAGAGTGAGTCTGAGATTACTTCCCGTCGCTCGAAACCAGCAAAACGTTCGATGGGTGTTCCTCTTTGCCATTTTACTCTCGATGATGTTCGGCATTCAAATTGTGTTTTGTAACTCGGCGTCGTGGTCGAGATCCGGCAACTCGTTCTTAGGACCCTCCAAGTTTGAAATGGCCAAATCGTCATGCGTAGCCGGAAATCTAGGTTGGTTAGTCACGGAAAAGACTGAAATTTGGCGCTTGTTTACGTCCATCTTCGCCGTCGGGAATGTAGTGACGTTCGCGATCACCATGCTCTCTCTGTTATTCATGGCGGCTCCTATCGAGAGAAACATTGGTGGATACATCGCTTTACCGCTCTTCTTCGGTCCGTTCGTGGGCATTATCGCGTCCACGTACTTCTTAAACGATCACGTCACCACTGGCGGGTTATCCGCCATCGCCGCCGTCCTCCCGCTTTGCTACGCGGATTACTGGAAAACGAAGGAGTTGTCCTTCCTACACTGTTTCGGTTTCGCGATATTCTTAATAGTCATGATAATGGGATACTCGCCGTTTACCGATAACTTGACGCAATTATTCGCCTTCCTCTTCGGCATGGCCACCACCGGCATCTACTACAGTCCCGAACGACCATCGTTGACGTCTCAACAAGTCAAAAGCGCGCAAGCCGGCTTCCTCCTCCTCCTCGGATTTATATTCCTGCTCCCACTTCTTCTCCTGTTCGTTAGTAACCCGATGAAATCGGGAGGAGACGACGCGAACAGCGCCATCAACGGCTTCACGTGCATGCCTTCGGAAATGATGGGACCGTGCGACGACGACGTATTGATGTGGCGAGAATATTACGAGATACCGCCCTCGCCGGTGGCCGTACCAATCAGTCCTTCACCGCCCTTCCCGTCGCCGCCGCCGCCGTCGCCGCCGCCGCCGCCGATTTGAGAGGTTAGAAACGCTCGGATGAAAACAGCGCGTTTTGTAACAACAACAGCATGACAAATATTACCTCCATATTACTTCCACATGTGGTCTTTCTTTTACGTCCTACTCAGCCTCAATTTTTTGTCATTTGTCATTTTACAAAAGAAAAAATATCGCACAAAAATGCAGCCCGGTTTTCTGCTGAAGAAACAAGAAGGCGAAGACGAAGATGTGCACGAAGAACGACGGTTCCGAGCGCACATGGAAGAGGCCTTAAAGAACTCTTTGATGGATGAAGTCGATGATTCGTTTAACCCCCCGGCGGAAAGAGGCACGCGGCGGCGCGTCGACCGAACGATCGAGCGATCGAAAAGGTCCGGGAAAGAAAGGGTGATCGTCGCGGGAGATGGGAAGGAAGTGACTACGGGGACTGTCTTCGAGGCGTTGAGTATTAGTGATGAAAGCGTTGATGATGACGACGACGATGACGACGATGATGATGATGATGATCGTTCGAGAAATGGGGATATAATTTTTGATGCAAATGTAGGGGTTCGCGTAGGAACTGCTTATCATCACAGAGCACCATCGGGATTATCAGACAACGATCGCGCTACATATAACGTTTTACAAAGTATGGACGTGGGTAAAGTATATTGGCAAGAGTATCCAAATTCAATGTCCGGGGGCGCGTTTAAAGCGGACGTGTACGACAAAACAGATCGGACGATGACATCCGTGTCCTTGGGGCCAGTGGTAAAGAAGCGAAGTAAAAATTGGAAAAGAAACGGAGTGTTGACGAAAGAGGAGCACGAATTGACCGAGGAAGAAAGAAGGGATTTGTGCCATGCGAAGGTACGTTATTTTAGGGAGATGAAGAAGATGTGTTGGAAAAAATACAAACTCGATGAAACGGAGGAGATAGCTTTTCATTTGAAGTATATGCATCCGACGTCGAAGCAAGAGATCACGTTTTTTCATGTGTTGAGCGGTGATTTGGAACTATTGAAAGGACACGAATTGGAAGAAGACGTCAATTTTTTTTTATTTGAGTACAAGTTCCCTGACGTCGAGAAGTGGCGGGCGAAGATTGTTAAGGATGTGCAATTCGCCTTTGCTGAGATGTGTGATGAGCCGGCGTTTTTGCGCCGGCCAGAAGTCAGATTGCCGTCGGATGAGGAAAGAAAAGGAATCGAAGAAATGCTGTGGCCAGGGGTCTCCTCATCGTGGGGCACTACTACCCAAAGAAAGTATCAGATCAAAGAAAAGTATTTAGATCAGTATGTTTCTGGTATTACTAAACTTCTCGATTCCCCACCATCCTCTTCTCCTGATTCTCCTCTTGCTCCTGGTGGGGCGGCACGAAAAGCAAGAGTGCTAACGAAGACAACAACTAAGAAACCCACTCTTACGAAAGAAAAACCAAACAATGAAAACAAGAATACTCGTAGTAAAGCGAGTACGACGACCCAATCTTTCACCGCTGAAGATAAAGATTTACTCGTGTTTATGGTGAAAGAAACTCAAAAAAAAAAAACTCGCACTTGGATTTTCGAAACTTTCTCGAGCAAACTACATTAAAAGAATATAAGAAGAGAATGCTCGACCCGAACAGACACGAATGGAAAACGCTGAATGAATACGTTCAAACTATCAGTAAGGGCTACATGAATCACTTGTATGAAAAGTATCAAAATATACGAAATGAAACGGAAGTTTCCGAAAAGACGAAAGCAACAGCGACTACGAAGTTGAGCAGAAAGCAGCGGGAACAACAACAACAACAACAACAACAATCTGGAAACATGATTGAGACGCTGTTTGAGAGTGAACCTCGAGTATACCCTTCAGATTATAGCACCTTTTCGGAGCTTGAGCAACCCCTTCCGCCTCAGCAACCAACCCCAGAGGAGCAGATTCAACAACAACAAATTCGCAGTACTCAAGCACAACGTGACGATTCCCAATCTCAACGTTTTCCTCGTAAACAAGATAGTCAGATTGTAGACGAGCACCCATCCGCGCATAGAACAAGCGCTGATAATGTCATAGAAGAGTTAAAGGAAGAAATTCAAATCCTAAATCGAGAGAAAAATGTCTTGGAACTGGAAAATACCCATTTAAAGAGCGAGAACTTCACCTTGCTCAAAGAGAATGAAAAATTGAAGCGCAACAACGAGCGATTGCTTAAGGTGCAAGACGCGATGGCAAATTTGCAACAAAAGAAACAACAACCACATCAACATCAACAACCGTCGGTATGGGGTCAACACATGACCTCTATTCCACCCTCCGACGACACTTCTTCGATCCCGCCTACCAATAATAATGGATTCGGGAGCAACGAAGACCACCAAATGGGAAATGCGATGAATGCGTTCGAAGAAAGTCCATGGTTGCAAGACTTACTCAATGATGAACCGACATTAAATGGGAACTCGCGCCATTCCCATCAGAGCATACCTCCAGGTTTTGAAAACGCCACACACACACTGGAGAATATTGAAGGAGGCGCGTATGCGAAAATAACAATGGAGTAGAGGCAACCACCGTTAAAAGTACGCACTTCTTCATAATAACAAAGATTACTTTACCTACGTATGTAGTAAACAAAAACAATTCAAACGTAAATTCCTACATGTCATTGTTTCTCTCCCTTTTCTCTCAACGCTCTAATACTTAATCCTGGCATTTAAGGACGTCTATCTTCATCGTCTTCTGCGAAGGATACGACGATATCGCCGCCATAATCGTATCAAACTTTTCTCCTTGCACTTGCAAGCGAATCATTTCTTCGCCGCTTCCGACTGAAACTCCGCCGTAATCTTGCGTTCGAGTTTTGATTTCCGCCGATATGGCTAATATTTTATCACCCGCCCGAATTAACTTCGTCTTTGCACAGTTGCCTTCTTCGATTACCTCTGCGACGCGAATGCCACCTAAACCGTCTTCTTCCAAGATCAATCCTAAAGGTTTTTTTACCTCGACCGAGACTCGAGTGCAATTAGGCGGGATGTTGTCTTTGTCGTTTCCTTCTGATGTAGCTGCAGCAGCACCAGAGGTGCGTCTGTCTGTTCTGACGCGCGATGATGTTGATGAAAATGCGCGATATCTTCTTTGATTGTTTTTAAAGGAAGAAGAAGATGAGGATGAGGATGATGAAGACGCCGGGGAAGAAGAAGACATCACGCGCTGTGGATGATGAAACATCTATTTAACGTCTTTTCGTTGGCGATGAATAAATATATGCGCGTGAGTTCGAGCGCTTCTTTTCAGAGCACAAAGCCCGCGCGAATAAGATAATGTGGATTGCTGTACACTACTGAGTATTGTGGGCTTGGCCTAAAAAATGTATATTCTCTCTCACTAATTGAACGAAATCTCCTCTGGTTTCATAAATCCGGCATCGGACACGTATCTCACGCTACACAAACCGTCGCTTCGAATTTCAACTCTCGTTAAGGACCCGTTGTATAACGAAAACCGTAACCAGGCTTCTGGTGGGAGCTGTAGCAATCGAAGGATAGAGTATCGAATGACGTTCCCGTGACAGATGACGATTTCGTGCGTTTCCTCTTGGGCGGATGGAAGAGGAGAACCAGGTACCGCTACTGCTGCTGCTGCTGCTGTATCACCCCCTTTGTTCTTCGTTTTATTCCTTTTCGTTTCGTCATTTTTCTCTGCCGTCGTTGTCGTTGTCGTCTTCTCTTCTTCGTTCAAAACTTTCTTCACTTTCGCTGGTTTCGGACGATGGAAGAGCCATCGAAATCCAGCTTCGATTCGCGCACCATCTTTCCAGTACTCGGCTTCCGATGGACCACCGTAGGGCGTCCAAGTGTCTGGTTCAGGTCGCGTAGGTCCACCTTCTCGTAATAAATCGGATTTCTCTATCGTTTCAACTTCTTTAAAGTATTCGTCGCGTATGATTTGTGCCGTTTCTTCCGCTCGAGTCATCGTCGAGGAAACTATTCGTTTAGGAATTGTGCCTTGGGGTATGATGTCTCGAAGGCGTTTGCCCGCTAATGAGGCTTGTTTCTTCCCTAAAGCCGTCAAGCTGTGTTTCGAATCGTCTTTGCATTTTTGATTGAATTGTCCGTGTCGCACTAAATGAATGACTCGCGTGGTTGATGTCTGCACGTTTGAGTCCATTCGATCCCAGTTATAATCCCATTTCTTTTTAACATTGTTGTCCTCGTTTTCTTTTATCATATTCGGCATGACATTTACGACGCCTTCGTTCGATGCTAACGTTGCAGAGGCGGCGAGAGCAGCGCATGCTGCCAAAGAGTTGCTTAGCGTAGTCCGAAACGCTCGGTGCATCACCTCTCTGTTTGTTTTGTGAATGAAATAAAAATGAATAAAAGTGCATGAGTATCTATGTGAAGTCACAAAAGACAGATGATTGTTGAATGACGACGATGATGATGACGCTTTGAACGAAATATCGATATCTCAGAGAGTATGGTCGTATATTCGTCCACATTGGGTGTTCGGAAAAGTTTTTGAGTTCTGTATAGTTTATTCTTCACGGATATCTCGGAAATTTTCGTTCAAACGCATCATCATTATCGTCAATCAAGCAAATCATGCGTGCATGCGTGCGTATGTGTGCAACAATAACATGTTTTATATTCGAATGCGTCAGTTCGCATCAGGTATCTAATCCTCAGCGTGCAAGACACTCAGAGTAGGATTGTTCATAAAAGGTTTTTCGTCACCCGCATACATAAAACATGAACGTGTATTTTCATCAAGCGCACAGACACACACAAACGCAAAAAACCAAACAAAATCAAATGTACCAGAAGCTCTAGGGATGAGACGTTACTGACAAACGAATAAACCGCTTTACTTAAGGGTTACTTTATGGACGCGGAATGACTCAGGTTTGAATCTTTTGCACGAATGCGATCAAACTCGAGTAAAGTGAAGCGTCCAAATACGAAAACGTGCACGTAAAAGAGAGAACAACAACAACAACTTTCCAAAGTCTCCATTCTCGAGATGTTTAGTTTCATGCTTATAGACCCTGAACAAGTCCGCAATCAAGTGAACTATGCCTTGAGAGTATCTTTCACTGACTTTGTTTTATCCCTTTTACAAATACACACACGAAGCTCATCCATCGCGAAACGAATATCATATGAAATCAGGTTTCAAATGTTCTTCTCATAGCTTGCGCTGCGAAGGTGTCCTAAGATTTTTTTTTTGGAAGTCATCATCTTTCATATATGTATATATACATCGAGCGGTGTGTGTGTGCGTGCGTGCGTGCGTATCAAGTTGTTGTAATTGATGTTGTTGTTGTTGTCCTCTTCCTTCTTCACGCGTCTTTCAAAAGAGTCTCGTACCTCCTGCGCTCTGCGAAGAAGAACGTGCGTCAGTATATTTACACGCGATACCAACGCCAATAGCAACACCACGCGTGTGCGGGAAAGACACGGACGAAAACACGCAAAATACGCCTCGGATTAACGAGATTCACAAGTTTTGATAATCAGACTGGTTCGTCAGATGGTACGGACAAGTGTGCTTCCTCATCGGCGTCGTATTTCCGCGCGTTTTCTTCCTCGACTCTTCTCCTTCCCTCGTGGCACCCCGACCCACTGTCGGCGTCTTGGGAAAGAAGCGCCGCGCCGCGCGAACTGCGAGGCGACGAGACGTCGTCAAAAAACTGTCCAACGAAGACCGGGCGACAACGGGAGCGAAACGTAAACTCCCAACGGAAGCGCTTAGAGGCGTATCGTTCTGGTTTATCTAGGCGGCGGTTAGCGCTGTCCAAGCCATTGGATTGGCTCGACAGAGACTCTAATGACGCACCCGCCAAACGAACGAATTAAAACACGTCGTAACAAAAGCGAAGACGGAAGAAGACGAGGGAAAAAAACAACGGAAGAAACGTCGTCGTCGTCGTCGTC
>MDTG01164252.1_pt1 | contig 23080 bp, 16 predicted proteins | sample 811421 | NCBI WGS metagenome assembly MDTG01 (sample SAMN05326645, study PRJNA326480) | marine metagenome | isolation source: seawater | place: Pacific Ocean: South East | collected 2011
CTGGCCGCTGAACTCGAACGGAAGTTGGAAGAGGGGGAAGGAAACGCTCGTCTTGAACGTCGCATGATGCGGAAGCAGATGCGGGAAATGGCCGAGGTCCTCGAAAAGGGCCTCCCGCCTCTCCCCGGTCTGCCGGTGCCCGGCGAACTACCTCCACCCACGGCGGCGCTGCCACCGCTCGACGGTACCCTCCCCCTACCGGCTCCCGGCATGCCGCTGCCGGATCTGAAGCGAGACGTGACCTGTCCAGCCTGTCAAGCCAACTTCAGCGTCAAGGACCTCATGCTCAAGCGCACCACCTGTCCCGTTTGCGGCACGGATTTTGACCTCTGAGGTGTCGTTGTGTGCGGCATCTTCGGCTACATTGGGCACCAACAAGCCCTGCCGATTTTGGTTGAGGGTTTGCGTCGCCTCGAATACCGAGGGTACGACTCAACCGGTGTGGCTGTGGACGACGGTGAATCGATTCAGACCCACAAAACCGTCGGCAAAGTGGCCGATTTGAAGGCGATTCTTCCTCCCAGTGTCGATGGGTCGTTGGGCATCGCACACACCCGGTGGGCCACCCACGGGGGTGTGACGCAGGTGAACACGCACCCGCACGCCTCGGTTGAAGGCACCGTCCACCTCGTTCACAACGGCATCATCGAAAACTATCAGCAACTCCGAAAAGGTCTCGCCAAGCGAGGCATTGAATGCGTGAGTGAAACGGATTCTGAGGTGCTCGTGCACATGATCGCTCTTGAACTCAAGAACGGGTCGACCCCGCTCAAGTCTGTTCAGAACACGTTGCGTCGCCTTCGCGGCACCTGGGGCTTGTGCATCTTGTTCAAGGAACACGACGTGCTGATCTGCGCCCGAAACGGCTCGCCGCTGATCATCGGACAGGGTGAGGGCGAGACCTTCGTGTCCAGCGACCCGCATCCATTGACGGCTCATACCCAGCGAGTGGTGTACCTTGAAGACGGGGATGTTGCCGTGATTGAGCGCGATTCCATCAGCGTCACTTCAATACGTGGAGACGCCGTTGAACCCAGCATAACCGTGCTTGAGGAAGCATGGGGCGAAGCTGAACTGGGGGACGCACCCCACTACATGCACAAAGAAATTTACGAGCAACCCGACGCTTTGCGTCAATGCATCGCTGGACGAGTTGATCGTGAGATGGGGACGGGACGATTGGGTGGTATGGGTTTGGACCACGCCACGTTGGTGCAAGCCCCGCACGTTCGTCTGCTGGGTTGTGGAACCGCTGCCTACGCTGCAGAGATCGGGCAAATGCTCATCGAAAAAATGGGGAGGATTCCGGCCGTCGCCCACATCTCAAGTGAATTTCGAAACAACGACACCGTCATCAATCCAAAAGCGATTTACCTCGCCGTTTCTCAATCCGGTGAGACCGCAGACACCATCTCTGCCATCAAAGAAATTCAGCTCAAGGGTGGCCAAGTCTTTGGCGTTGTCAACGTGGTCGGCTCAACCATCGCACGCCTTTGCGGTCAAGGGGTTTACATTCACTCCGGTCCCGAACAATCGGTGGCCTCGACCAAAGCCTTCACGAACATGGTGGCGGCGCTGACGATTTTTGCCACGCAACTGGGACGAACACGACATCTCTCAAAGGACGACGGCAGGGACTTGATTCACCACCTCCAACAAGCCCCTCACCTGATGGAGACGTACTTCGAGGACATCGGCCCCATTAACGACGCCGTGGATTTGCTGTGCGAGGCTCAATCCGTCCTCTTCCTTGGACGGGGTCTTTCCGCCACCGTCGCCAAGGAGGGTGCGCTCAAACTCATGGAGCTGGCCTACATTCCCTGCCTGGCCTATCCGGCTGGTGAAATGAAACACGGCCCCATCGCTCTGCTCGAGGAGGGGAGCCCTGTCGTGGTCATCGCCCCCAACGACCACCTCAAGGAAAAGACCATGTCGGCCCTGCATGAAGTAAAAGCGCGAGGGGCGAAGGTGATTTTGATTCATGAGAAAGGCGATTCCATCGCTTCGGAGGGCGACGTCTCCATCGCCGTTCCGTCGATTCACCCGTGGCTCACGCCCCTGCTCACGGTGTTACCGTTGCAACTTATGGCGTACGAAACCGCGTTGCGTTTGGGTCGAGACGTGGACCGACCACGAAACTTGGCCAAATCGGTGACCGTTGAGTGAACCTCAGATGATGGTGAAGCGCTGTTCGCTTTCTTTCCAATTGAACGGTTTGTAGCCCAAAAGGTGGTTGGTGTGTCGCATCTTGACGATGCCTAACTTTCGCCTGACATCGTCCCCGTCCCGCTCCATGACAAGATGCATCACGCCGTCCGACAGGTAGTCCTCGACCCCGTATTCGCCGAATTGCTTGTGGTCCTCACCCGTCATCTCGCAAATGAAGAACGAGGTCAACTCAAGTCGTCGAACGGCTTCGAACAAGCGGAAAATTTCGTCGCGTGGATTGTCCATCTTGGTCAAGGTGAAGAAGGCGCCCAGGGAGTCAAACACCAACAGCTCAAACCCGATGGACTGTCGATAGGACGTCAACTGTTTGATGAGTTGTCCCATCCAGTCCACCCGATTGGTCATGCCTTGCTCGTCGAGTTGAACTCGAAGATCAGCCAGATCGATGATGGCGATTCGGTTTCGAACTCGAGGGTCGTCGACGTTCATCCCCATGTTGGCCATGTGCGAGCGGAGAGAATCCTTCCCCTGCTCGAGGGTGACGTAGATGCCGCTCGTCTCGCCGTAGAGCACAGCGTTGTAGAGCATCGAAAAGGTCAGGCTTGACTTCATTGCGCCGGAGGCTCCAGCGACGATGCTGATGTGTCCCTGCGGGATACCGCCCTGCATTTTTTCGTCCAGTCCTTCGACATGGGTTGGGATGCGTTCAATCTCGGACATGCGGCTCGCTTCTTCGGTTGTCCGGATGATTCTTCAATATCACCCATGCAAACCATGGGAATCTCCAAGGCCCTCGTCCGGCTCATCGTAACATGGATGTCTGGTTGGCGTCGAATTCACCGCGACGGTGCGCCTTGCTTCAACCGCTTTTTCCGAACCTCCATCATGAGGGGCTCGTGGGTGTTGACGAGACCCCTCCGTCAGGAACCGTTGAGCAACAGGTTTTGGCGGTGTGTCTCCGGAAAGCCGAAGCTCTTCCCGAAACCAATCACTCGCTCGTCATTGTTGCCGACACCATGCTCAGCGATCCCGATGAGCATTCCTTGAGCATGGGGAAACCTCGAGACCTTGCCCATGCCGCCACCATGCTTGTGCGACTGAGCGGCCGCATGCATCAGGTTTGGTCGGCCACAGCCGTTCGATGGAACGGCGCATGGCATCAATGGTGCGAGTCCGCCTTGGTCTCGGTACCTGAATTGACCTCCGGTGAATTGGAAGCCCTGCTCACTTCAAATTCATGGGTCGGAAAAGCAGGGGGATACGACCTTGCAGGTCCCATGGGTGAGCATGCCCGTCTGGTGGAGGGGCAAGAATGCACGGTTTTGGGGCTTGCAGCGGGGGCCATGGAATTCCTTGAAACCCTAGCGTCCACGCAGTGATCAAAGCAGCGGGGTCAGGCCGAGTTCATGACGTTCCATGTCGACCACCACGTTTTGACCGGGAATCATCAGCAACTTGTCCTCCGCATCAAGGGAGAACACGTTGACGCGAGCCTGGTCGGCCATGTGCTTGATCTCTCGACGACACGCCATTTGATGGCTTTCCATGTGCACCAATGAGCGAAGGTCCACAATGGCGGTGTCACCCTGCAGCACGCGCTCCAACATCGCCGTCGTGGGAATGCGTTTCATCACGTCCGGCGCGATGTACCGCAGGGCTTTGTTTGGAAGAGGCTGGTTTCGTTGAACCACGAAGCCAAGATCGTGGAACGCTTCTCCGTCTGGGGTGAGCGGTCCGTTCCACGCAGGTGGCGGGGTTCGCAGTCCACTGAGGTTGTGCGCAGGAGGTTCACGTTCGTTTTCCTTGAGGACCGGCTGCGACGGTGTGGCGTTGGGTTCACCTGTCGACAACGATACCGGTTCATTGGAGGTTGGTGCTGCGCCGGGTGGTGCACGAGAGGTTGGAGCGCCGCCTTCGGGGTCAGGCAAACCGAAAAACTGCCATAAACTTCCCATGTCCCTTCCTCAGAAGTCCAAATCGTCGAGCAACGATTGCAACTCTGGGGTGTCAGTGGCTGGTGGAGTTTGTGAAACTATGGGTTGAACAGGGGCAGGAGCGGGCTGATTGGCCTCGAGCCACTGTGCGCCGTAGTAGTTCCACTGTTCCATGGTCCAACCATCGGGTAGCCCGGTTGCGGGCAGCGGCGGGCCAGTGTTCTCAGGAGCGGGGGCTTCAACCGGAGAGGCGTAGGCGTCGGTGGGTGTGGCTTGAGTTGCCATTGGCTCGGTCTGCGCCGGTTGGACCGCTGGCTGCTCCTCTGGCAGGACTGCGACCGGTTTCTGGGCTGTGGCGAGCTGGCCCTGTTCAAACACGCTGAAGTCCTCCAGGTCGGAGCTGCCTCGGCGAGTGAAGAGCAAAAAGAGCACCAAGCCCACGATGATGAATCCAAGCAAACCCAGAACGATGGCGGTCGTGGTGCCACCAACGGCGGTGCTGATGGTCTCAAAGATTCCGTCCGGTGGTGCTTCTGCGACAGAGATGATCATTTCGACCTGGCTTGTGAGCCCGTTGTCGTCCGTGATGGTCAACACGAAGGTGTGGGTCCCTGCTGGCAGGTCTTCAACGGTCCATGTGTCTCCAACATGGTCGTCATCCCCCGTTTTCTCGCCGTCAAGATCGCTGTCCAAGAACGACGCGTCCCACCGATAAGCAAGGGTAAGTTTGTCGCCCTCGGTATCGCTTGAGTTCAACCCAGTGAGGGTGAGGTTGTCGCCTTCTGTGAGGCCGTCAAGAGGTGTGAGTTCTGCGATAACGGCGGTCGGGGGCAAATTCAGTACACTGACGTTCATGCTTTGTTGAGCCGAGGCTCCGTCGTCGTCCGTGACGGTTACCGTAATCATTCGAATGCCTTCGGTGGACCACGATGCCACAATGGAATCTCCGGTTTGCTCGCAGTCGTTGTCGGCCACACCGTCGTTGTCCCCGTCCACATTTGCGTCCAAATCCCAACACACCTCCAGCGTGTCAATGTCCGAGGGTGTGTCGCTGGGCACGACCGTCAGGTCGAGCGGATCGTCTTCAAAGACGGGTGTGTTGCCTGGCAGTCCGGAAACGCTCGGTGCAACGTTGTGAATCATCACGGTGGCTTGCTGCAGTTCCGATGAGGCACCGTCGTCGTCGATGGCCCGCACCTGCACGGTGTGCATCCCGGAGGTGTTCCATGAGACCGGCTCAGACGAGGCCACACCGATGCTGCTGATGGTCCAGTTCTCATCGGCAAGCGAGGGGTGCCACTCGACAATGACGGTTCCTGCATCGTTGGCAGAGTCGGTTGCAACCGCCTTCAGAAGGGCCACTTCGTCTTCGTTGAGATGCCAGGTCCCGTTTTCATCCGCAACGATTTCCTCTCCGCCTTTGAACAGGGTGGGCGGCGTGATGGTTGGAGGGATGTTGAGGACCATCACTTCGCCGTAGATGATGGTGGTGTCCCCGTCGTCATCGGTGGCGATGGCGGTGATGTTGAGCGGACCTTCAACGGTGGGCGTAAACGTGCACGTGGGTTGGGTAATTCCCTCGTCGCAATCCAACCCCGGCCATGATATCGTGACTTGCTGACCGGATGGTGACGAGGTGTCGATGTCTTCGATGTTCACCGCTTGTGCGGTGATGGGGGATTCCACTTCAACCGAGGTCGGGTGTGTGAGGTTGAACACCGGAGCCCGATTCAGAACCACCACGTCCACCTGCACTTCGTCCGTGTCCAACTCTTCGTCGATGACGATCACTTTGACGCTCCACGTGCCGCTGTTGGACCAGTTCCACTGCGTCCAGCAATCCGGGGCCTCAATGACGTCGATGAGACCAACTCGAGATTCAATTTCAAATCGACAATCAACGCTTCCGCCATCGATATCAAAGCTCTCAGAGGCGTTCAAGGTGATGTTCTCGAAGGTGTATTTCCCTTCGTCAACCTGCAAATCAGCGGTGGGTGCGCGGCCGATGAAGATGGACAACGATGCAGCGTTGTTGCTCCGATTGGCATCGGCGGTGACGTTCTCATCAGGGTCAACGGTGAACGACATGTCAGCGGTGCCGATCGCCATGTCGGTGGGAACGGACCAGTCCACTTCCAACCGTTCCTCAGCGTAGGGTGCGATGGCGGAGAGCGCTTCTCGGGTCACGACGCCGTCCGGGGTCTCAATCTCCATGAACGTGGAGGGGGCCGTAAGCACTCCGCGGTTCTGTGCAGGAAGAGAAAAACTGAGAACATCGCCCGGGAGTGCGTTGTATCCAATGGAGGCGCTGAGCGTTGTTGTGCTTCCGTTGCGCGTCCGCTCAACGATGACCGAGTTCGCTTGGGCAACCAAATCCACGCCAACCACGCTCAGGTCTTGGACCACCGTTGTCGCTCCTACCACCCGGTCAACCGGGTCGTAAACGACCACCCCGTTGCTGGTGTGATCGCTCTGTGTGATCGTGTCGTCAACCTGGTCCGAGACGTTCAGGGCCACCTGTGCCTGGCCGTTGTTGTCGGTCGTGGGGTTGGCGATGGTGTTCGCGATTTCATAGCGGAGTTGGAGATTGGTGTTTTTGATGGGTATGACCGGCGAGCCTGCCACAGTGTAGTCGATTGAAAGTTGTTCAACAGCGTTGGGCAGGGTGGCCGTTGTGGTGGTTTGAACGTTGATCTGTGTGTTCCTGCCCCCCGGCGACGATGAGGCGACGACGTTGTTGGAATCCGAGGGGTTGTAGGTCTTCAAAATCCAGTCGATTGAGAATCCAGCAGGGTTGATGATTTTGTTCCAAACGCTTCCTCGTACCGCAGGACAGTACCAGTTGAATCCAGAGTTTACGCCCGTTGCGTTCCATTCGGCGATTTTGTAGGAGTCGTCGCAACCCGTGTACTGGGGCGTGTATTCATCTTCATTCGGGGCTTCATTTTTGATAACTTGCCAGGAGTTGTTTTCTGCTTCGGTCGAATCGAATTGAGACGGATCGAAGTAATCGGACGACCCGGACACCACGGTCGTGGCGCTGAAGGGCATGTACCACTGGTCTCCAGTTTTGAGCGGGAAGTCATGTCTTTCCTTGGCTGGCGAGTAGGAATTGTTGAAGGTCAAGTCCCCGAGGTCCTGCTTTAAGAAACCCAGTGGGGCTCCGAAAACGCAGGGAATGAAATCCACACCGAGGAAGAAATCCGAGGTGATGAGTGCCAGATCCCGAGCACGGATCACGTCGAGGCCCTGGTAGTCAATGTTGAGTCGACCGGTGTTCCCTTCAAGGCTTGCACCGCATCTGTCGCTTGCGGTGGCGCTGGTGAAGGTACCTGAAATGTCGACTTCGTAGGTGAGAACCGTGGTTCCATCGGTGTCCGTGGTGTAGGTGATGTCCGTCACCTCGTTGGTGGTGTCGCCCGTGAGCGTGTTCAACTGGGCGGAGACGTTGGCTTGTGCAATGAGTTGGGCGACGTCAAATTGGGTTTCATAGACCCATTCATCGCCGATGCGGTAGTTTGGGATGTCCACCACACCACTCACGCTCTCAGAGCGTTGCTGGGTTGGTGATTCATCAAGTCCATACGAGGATTGTACTACGCCCGTTCCTAAAGAAGCGAGGAAAAGGGCGATGAGAAGGGTCGCTTGGCAGGTCCGGCCGAACATATTCCTTGGTTGCACTCCTGATACAAAAGTGAATGTCCTCTTCGTTATCCTCAGGCCTGTGAATCCAAAAATTGCTGTCCGTAGTGCTCCCATTGCTCCATTGTCCATCCCTCCGGCAGTCCAGACGGCGGCAGCGGTGGTCCGTTGTGGTCCGCCACGGTGCCGGACGGTGCGGTTTGCAGGTCGGATTGGAACAGGTAGTCGGGTGGCGGGCCTTCTGGACGTTTTTGTTTGACCTGCTCCTCTCGGTCGGTGAACAGCCCAACCGTCAGCGCGTCCGAAACCTTGTCCCATGCATCGGTTGGCTCAGCTTTTCGTCCTCGCCTGGAGAACAGGAGAACCAGCAGCAGCATCGCTGCGAGGAGACTCAGCTGGGCGACGGGGCTCGCCTCTTCGCCCACCAGGGCAGCGCCGAGGTTTTCGATCGGTGTACGGTCGGCTGGCAGCACAGCGAACGTGATGACCTTCATGCCGGGTCGTTCAGGGTCTTCGTCCCAGGCCATGACCTTCACGGAGTGGAGACCGTCTTCTTTGAACATGTACGACACGGTTTTGCCAATGAGATCTGCATCGTTGTCGGGAATGCCGTCTTCATTGCTGTCCACGGAAACATCGATGTCCCACGCCACGGTGAGGTCTTTGATGTCGTTCTCAGCGTCCCACGTGCTGCTCGCATCCAACAGGCAGTTGGCGTAGGCGACGCAGGAAAAGGTGGTTGTCCTCACGATGGGTGGGGTGTTGAGCACCAGCACCTCGAGCACCTCGCTGGTGGTGGCACCGTCGTCATCGGTGACGTGGTACACGAGTTTCTGGGTGCCGCTGCGGTTCCACGCCACGGTGAGGTTGTCGCCGATCACGTCGCAATCGTCGTCCGCACTTCCAATGTCGTCGGAATCCATGCTCGGGTCAATGTCCCAGCATCGAATCAGCGTGGAGAGATCGGAGGGCGTGTCGGATGAGCGACCCGAGACGCTGACCGTTTGGCCTTCTGCGACGGGAAGAACGGGTGCGATGGGCTCGATGGTCGGCGGAAGATTTTGGACGTTTACCCAGCGCTCCTCCACGCCGCTCGAGGCGCCTTCTGAATCGGTGACCTCCAGCCTCATCTTGTGAAGGCCAGCCTCAAACCACACCATGTCGTACTCTGAGGTCCGTCCGTCGAACACACGAATGAGTGACGGTTGAGCATCGTCGGGCCACCATGTGTGCGTGAGTCCCTCGATGTCGTCAACCGAGTCTTGCGCTTGACCCCGAACGCTGACGAACTGGTCTTCCACCACCTGCCATGTGTCTTGGGCGTCCATGGCGATGGGACCGCCCTCGTCCACCATCTGAATGTTGATGCTGTGAGGTTGAATGTTGGTGAATTCGACGTCAAACGTCGCCGAAGCCGTTGCGCTGTCGTCGTCGGTGCCCACCGCCGTGAACGTCTTGGAGCCCTCGACGTTTGAAGTGGTGGTGCAAACACGGGTGTAGTAGCCCTCCTTGCAGTTGGCTCCGGGCCAGTACACGTCAACCACACCGGGCCACACTTTTTCAGAATCTGAATCGTTGGCGAAGGCGTACAGGGTGATGGGGTATTCCACCTTTGCTTCGGTTCGCTGACTCCGAACCTCAATCTTTGGGGCACGGTTTTCAACGGTGACGTTGAGGGTCATGACGCTCGTGTCTCGCTCTTCGTCCTCGACCGTTATCTCCACGGGGTAAACGCCGTCGTCGATCCACGTGTAGTTCAGCGTGCAAGCGGGGGAAACGACCTTTTCATAATCCCAGATCCGTGTGCCGTCATCAAACGGAACGAGGAACTCGCACGACACGTCGCCGCCGTCCTCATCGAAACTCTCGCTGGCGTTGATGAGAATGACTTCACGGGTCAACCCATCGGCTTCCTGGGCGACGGGCGTGGGGAGGCGCCCAACGAACAGATCGACGCTTCCAAGGTTGTTCTGGAGATTTGCATCAGCGCTGTTTACCTGAGAAACATCGGCCTCCCAGAGGAGTTGAAGTGGACCGATGGCCGTTTGTTCAGGAACGGTCCAGACCGTGTTGACTTTGTGCGCTTGATAGGTTTGCAAAGCGGGGAGCTGATAGGTGGTGGCCACGCCGTCCGGCAGCGTCAATCGGGCGTCGGTGGCGGAAGAGGTTGAGATGCCGCGATTGTTGAAGGAGACCTCGATGTCCAACGTGTCGCCCGGCAGGACGTTGTATCCGGAGAGCGCATTCAACGGCGTGATTTCGCCGCTACGATTTCGCAGGATGACCGTCGCTTCCTCATCAGCAAACACGTCCAAACCCACGAGGTACTGGTCGAGTGTGACGGTCGCTGCGCCCACACTGTTGCCCGATTTTGCCACCAAGCCGTGGCTTGCATAGTCGAGCTGAGTGGCCGAGGAATCAAGTGCGTCTCCTATGTCGATGGTGGTCGATGCACTGCCGTTGGCGGCGGTGGTCATGGTGGCGACGATGCCTTCGACCTCGTGGTGCAGTTCGACGGTCTGACCGGCCGGGTTGGTGAAGCAAGAGGCTGAGGCGTGCACCCACACTTCCATGGGGGTGTTGAGGGCGGTGACTTGACGCTCAGGTGCCACGTCCAAGCAGTCGTCGCGAACGCCGGGGTTCCCGTAGGGCTCCACACCCGTGGCGCCCACAGGGTCGTACCGCTTCAAGCGGAAATCAATGGTCAGGCCGATGTCTTCTGAGGTGTGAAGCCATGCGTAGTTTCGGACTTCTGGACAATACCAGCGATAACCTTCCGAAACACCGTCTCGGTTGTAGGAGGTCATCTCGTAAGACGCATTGCAGCCGTTGTAGTCGGTGGTGAGGCCGAAATCGTTGGAGGGTTTTCCAACATCCGTCACCACCCATGTGGTCGTGTTGGTGTCGGTTTCAGGAGGCGGAAACGGCGTGATGTAGTCGCTTTGCCCCGACCACGTGGAGGTGGACGTCGTTGTGGTGGTCCAACGTTCGTTGGCTCGCATCGGGAAATCGTAGTTCTCGTTTACCGGAGAATACGTCGTCGTGATGGTGATGTCGCCGAGGATTTGCTCCAGGAACGAGATGCCGCTTGGGACAAATCGAATGTACATGTCAAGCTCGCTTCGAATCGGCGCAAGATCACTCACTCGGAGATACTCCGTTTGGGTGTATTGAATGTAGACGTTCCCACCAAAACCTTCCAGTGAAACGCCCGACTTGTCAAAGTTGGCCGAGGAGCGGAGGGTGTAAGCCAGGACGGACATGTTGTCCACGTTTTGCATCGATATGGCGGTCACTTCGGACGTTGTGTCGCCTTGGATTTCGCCCACCGTGGCGTCAACGCCGGTGTCGGTCACGAGAATGCTCGGGTCGAACGTTCCAGAGTAAATCCACCGATCGCCCACACGCCAGGTCGGTACGTCGGAAACCCCGGGGTCGCTTCCTTGACTTCGAGAAACCCTCTCATCGCCCAGCACATCGTGGTGCTGAAGTGGAACGAGATTGAGCAGAAGCAACAACACCAGTGCAGCGGGGACGACTCGGCTTAAACGCACGTCCCCCATGCCAAAGCCACGGGGTCGGAAGAACATCAACGCTTCTCCTCCGACCTGTGGGCCGGTGGTGCTCACAAGAGGTCAGCGAGTTCGTCTTTGATGATTTCGACAGCTTCGAGGATTTCGTCCTTGTGTCGAGCGCCGGTGATGACCATTTTACCTGAGCCGAAAATGAGGCAAACGACCTTGGGGTCGTCGAGGCGGTAGATGAGTCCGGGGAACTGCTCGGGTTCGTATTCCACTTTGTCAAAGGGCAGGTGGAAGGTAAGGTGGTTGAGGTTGAGCTTTCGAGGCACACCCGCTTGGGGCTCGCCCGTAAACTTGTCAACGCCGTCGTAGTCTTCGGGGTAGTGAAGAGCGTAGGTGGCGACCATGTTCTGGACTTCAATGGTGACGTCCTTGAGGTCCCACGTCTCAATGCCTGCTGCGCGCAGGTCCTTGATCATCCGGTCGATACCGGTGTGGATGTTGTCTTCGTCCTTCCCGCCGGTGCAGACCGCTCGTCCCGAACGGAACATGAGGATGGCCAGTTTTGGTTCGGTCACTCGGTAGACGACGCCGGGAAACTGCTCGGGTTCGTACTCGCAGTTGAGTTGAATGGCAATGTCGGGGAGATCGAGTTCTTCTGCAACACGAGTGCTTGCGACAACGTTCACGACGGTGAGGCGTTCTTCATCGGTGGTCATATAAAGCCCGAATCGCATTTAATATATAAAGGAGATTTCTGCATCAAGGAGTTCAATTGACCGACTTGTCGAGACGAACTCCGCCGTTTCCGATGCTCGAAATCAGGGTTCGGCCGCCTGCCAATTCAATGGCTTCGCTGGTTTGTTTTGGGTCCCGCGTCAAGGCGACCATGCACCCTCCACCCCCGGCACCGGTCAGCTTGGCGCCGAGGGACGAGGGGGCAGCAGCCTGAATCAACGACTCCAACTCCGGCGAGGAAACCCCGAGGTTTCGAAGCAGCAATTGATTCTCACTCATCGCGTGCCCCACGGCTTCGTAATCGCCCTTCACCAAGGCGGCCAGGCCGCGGCGGGCGATGGCGCCGATCGCTTGGATTTCTTGGATTCGTGAGGGTGCGGCCTCCAGGGCTTGCGCCACCATGGCAACTTGTTGCGAGGTCGGTGCGTAAACGCCGGTGTTTCCGAGGACGAGATAGACCTCGTCTTCAGGTGGTTTCAAACCGTGGACTTCCCACGTTCGCTCGCCTTCCGGAGTCGTCAAGCGACGGGTGTAGAGCCACCGCCCCACCGATTCTTTTCGGTCGGACACCACCACCACACCTCCCTCAACGCTCGTGCTGGCGTCCATGGGTGAGGCCCGACCCTCTTGGGCGTGGGCTTCCGCACGATGAGCGAAGGCGCTCAACCCGTCTCGATCGATCCCTTTGCTGGGGTTTGATAGATGGTGCATGGCCGCCCCCACAGCGGCGCTCAACGCAGCGCTTGAACCCAGCCCCGAGGCGCTCGGTATGTCCCCTGAAACATGGAGGGCCATGGGGGGTGCGTCCTTCAGCCAAGCGTTCCGGAGCATGGTGATGTGCGGGTGTTTCTGATTGTCCAGTGCGCTGCCGTCAACGCTCCAGGTTCCAGCGTTTGACATGGAGACGGTGAGACGCTGCTCGATGGCGACCGCAACGGCCGGTTCGCCGTAAACGACGGCGTGCTCTCCAAAGAGGATGCATTTACCGGGGGCGCTGGCGACCACCACTGCTGTTTCCTCACCCATGGTGCTTTCTGGGGGCCGGGCTTCATATTCCTTGTTGCACACCGCACCGATTCGTACGTGTTTTGACGGTGGATTCAAAGTACGCCTTTGTTTGGAGAGTTTGAGCGCCAAGGCGCCGAGCCGGTGAGGACCATGGAACACCCCCTGTTTATGCAGTATGGACCCGTTCCGGGCTGGGCCATCCTGTTGGTGCTGTTTGGCGTCTCAGGCGGCTTTTTTGGCTACCAGGTTTGGAAAGCAACCAAGCTGGTGCTCGTGGGAAAACCCGAGAACCGGTTCGACAACTGGGGCAACCGTGTTTCCGAGGTGCTCACCGGCTGGCTGGGACAGAAAAAGGTGCTCAAAGACCGAATCGCTGGCGGCATTCACGTCCTGATGTTTTGGGGATTCCTCATGCTTTCATCGGACATGTTCGACCTCGCAAGCGGCAACCAATTTTCGCAAAAGGTCCTGCCCGAACTGGCCCGCGGTCCGTGGAACCTCATGGTCGAAACGGGGTACACCATTGCGCTTGTTGGATGCGTGTTGGCCCTGATTCGTCGCGTGGTGTTTACGCCTGAGAAACTCAAAGGGAAATCGCAGTTGGAAGGCAACGTCATTTTGCTGCTCATCATGACCATCACCACCACCTCCTTCGTCGTGGAGGCAGGCGAGTCGACGGTGTCCTCCACCTGGGAACCGATCGGGGCTTGGGTGGCCTCGTCCCTCGTCCCTTCCACCAGCGTCGTTGTCGCTGCGTATTGGGCCCACATGCTGGCCATCTGCGTCTTCCTCTTCCTCATCCCTCTCTCGAAGCACATGCATTTGGTGATGGCCTTCCCCAACGTGTTCTTTCACGACCTACGACCGATGGCAACCATGGAACCGCTGGCTCGTGGTGAAAGCGGCAAGGCCGTGCTGCTCGACGACCTTGACGTCGAATCCTTCGGAGCGGTGAATTACTCCGACTTCACATGGCGCGACCTCATCGACGGGTGGGCGTGCACCTCCTGCGCACGCTGCCAAGACGTCTGTCCTGCCTACGCCAGCGGCAAAGACCTCAACCCCATGCAAATCATTCACGATGTGCGCCACTACGCCAACGACCACGCAACCACCTTGTTCGCAGGTGAAAGCCCCGAAGAGGACATCATCGCACGTTTCGGTGAGGGTTCCATTTGGGCCTGCACAACCTGCCATGCGTGCGTGGAAGCCTGCCCAATCTACATCGACCACGTGCCCAAACTCACCGACGCTCGTCGACATTTGATGATGGAGCGAATGGAATTTGACGAGAGCGTGGAGGCCACCGTCCTGCCGCTCATGGCCACCATTGAGAACCTCGAATCCGATTCCAACCCGTACGGTTTGCCCGCCCACGAGCGAGGCGAATGGGCAGAAGGACTGGACGTAAAAGTGGCTGAACCGGCTGAATACATCTACTTCGCTGGGTGCGCAGCGTCCTTTGACGAACGAAACAAAAAGGTGGCCAGAGACACCATCAGCATCATGAAAGAAGCCGGCCTTGACGTTGGTATCCTGGGCATGCAGGAAGGGTGCACGGGCGATGCTGCGCGTCGCGCTGGCAACGAATATCTGTTCCAAATGCTCGCCGAAACCAACCTGTCCACGTTCGAGGAGATCGGCGTGAAGAAGATCGTCGCCTCCTGCCCGCACTGTTTCCACACGCTGGGCAAGGAGTACAAGGACTACGGCGGCGAGGACATTGAAGTCATGCACCACTCACAACTCATCAGTCATCTTCAATCCGAAGGCAAGCTCCCAGAACCCAAACACGACGGTTCGATCACCTTCCACGACCCGTGCTACTTGGGTCGTATTGGTGGCGAGTTGGACGCACCTCGAGACGCCATCGGAGGCGTCGACGTGGAAGCGGAACGCCACGGTCGTGATTCCTTCTGTTGTGGAGCCGGTGGCGCTCAGATGTGGATGGAGGAACATGTGGACGAGGGCTACGACCGAGTCAACGTGATTCGTTCAAAGGAACTCGCCGCCACCGGTGCCGACACCGTGGCTGTCGGCTGCCCGTTCTGCTCAACGATGGTCACGGACGGATTGAGCGCCATCGGATCTGAGATGGAAGTCAAGGACGTGGCCGAACTTGTTTGGGAGCAAATCAAAGCAAACGATGCCAAAATCGAAGCGAAGAAAGCAGCGGCCGAAACCCTGTCGGAAACCGCAGAAGCTTGAGGGTACGGCGTGCTGACAACCGACGACCAGCAGGCTTTGCTGGCGTGGTACGATCACCATCAGCGAGACCTTCCCTGGCGACGGACCCGCGACCCCTGGAGCATCCTGTTGAGCGAGGTTCTGCTCCAACAAACACAAGTCACCAGGGGGTTGGTCTACTGGCGACGGATGGTCGAAACCTTCCCCACCGTAGCGTCCATGTCTCGGGCCAGCGTTGATGCGGTTCTGAAGGCGTGGGAGGGCGCTGGATATTACAGCCGAGCCCGTCGTCTCCACGCCCTGAGCCAGCGGGTGATGCTCACCAAAGACAAGGATGGGTTCAACGGTGAACTCCCCGGAACGTACGCCGAGCTCCTAACGTTGCCCGGAATCGGGCCTTACACGGCGGCGGCCGTGGCCAGCATTGCCTTTGGGCAACCCGTGGCGTGCGTGGACGGTAACATCCGGCGCGTCATGGCTCGACACACGGCGCAAACCGAACCCACTGCAAAGGATGTCCAAGATTGGGCCGATGCAGCGCTCCAAATCCACCGCCCGGGTGATTGGAATCAAGCGTTGATGGAGTTGGGGGCCACGGTGTGCACCCCACGAAGGGTCCGATGCGAGGCATGTCCTTTGGCCCCTTCGTGCCGAGGTAGGGCTGCACCCGAGCGTTATCCTACCGCCAAAAAACAGAGAAAAATCGACGTGGAACTGACGGTTGTGGTTGAACTGGCGTCGGACGGGTATCCGGTGCTGAGTCAACGACCAATGTCGGGCATGTTCGCCGGCCTCTGGGGTCCGCAGTACGCCGAGGGGCCCGTTGAACACCACCCATCGACAGCCTTCTGCGGCACGCTTCGCCACGAGCTGAGTCATCGAAGATTCACCGTTCACGTTCATCGACGAACCAACGCAGATTGCAGCACAGGTACCCCTCCGGATTCGGTGGCCTTGTCGGCGCTGGACATCAAGGTGCTCGAATTGGCGACGGTCCCGACCGATGAGAGCCGGTGAACGAGCGAGCAAAGGGCTAAACCTTCCAGCACCCACCGGTGGTCGTGAAGTTCGCACTGGAAAGCGACTGGCCGTCCGTTGTGGAAACCTTCGAGCGCATGTTCGAAGGTCTGGGCGTCGTGAGCGCCGATGCCGCTTCCGTGGGATTCACCTCGTTGGCCCCTCACGTCGCCACGGGTCTTGTTCTCAACAGGTCGGGCAAGATGGCTGCAAGCATGCCGTTGCATGCCATTGAAAACACGTTCACGGACGTGGTGTTTGAGGACGACCTCACCGCCTTGAGCCTGATCGGTTCCCACGGATCCTACACCTATCGGGTGCCAAGTGAACTTCTCAACCTGCGTTCATCGTAATTCGAATCACTCGCTCTTGGACTGTAGTTCGTGCCTGTAGGACGCCAAACAAACCATCAGGCCAGCGACGAGGACGTACTCCGCCGGTGCTGCGATGACGACCGCTTCTTGCGCCTCGTTCAGGAATTCCTTCGTGGTCAGGCCCGTTGCGTCGATGGAGTTCGCCACCGGGTTGAAGGCCATCAGCATCACGACGAACCCGACGGCCGCCATGCTGGCACCGATTTTTCGCATTCGCTGTCCTGCCGCTGTGGCGTGGCGGCCAAGCGCGGGGACGCTCAACACGGCCCACAGCACACCGCCGCCAAACGCAAGCATGGCGGTGATGATGTGTTCGTTGAGGTGGTCAAACATGTCGTAGTGACTCACCAGTACGCAGTTGAACGCCGCAACCATGCCCACCAGCGTTGCTGCAAACCAGAGGCGTGGGAGCTGAGCATCGAGCGTGTGGTAGAGGTGCCAAGCGTGGATGAGTTGAGCGATTCCAGCAAAACTCAGGCCGGCGGTGAACACGACGTCTTGGAGCCCTTTCTCGTCAACCTCCGAAACAAAAAACGGAACGGCACGTGGGTCATCGAACAGATTCAGCACCGTGGCAACGAGGATGGCTGCAGAGGGAACCGACCACGAGAGCAGGCACGCCAAGCGTCCCTGGGCCTCGGTCAGAGGAAGGCGTCGACCGTATCTTGGATGCATGTGTCAAACTCCTCCCATTCCATCCCGAGGACCTTCTCCGCTTTGGTGCTTGAGTAGTTGGTGTCGCCCTGGATTAGATTTTTGGCTACGGCTCGCGTAAGTTGGCGTTGGCGGCCGAACATTCCACCCAACCAGTCCTGCAAGACTGCGATGGGAACCAGAAAGTTGGGTAGACTGTGCTTCGGTGATTTTGTGGTCGGGTTGAGCGTCCGAATGCGCTTGCATATGGTGGACAGCGTGATGTTGGCGTGCGGAGCCAAAATGAACCGACCGCTTGCTTCGTCGACCTCGTAAGCACGCCGGTGGGCTTTCGCAACGTCTCGAACATGCACGACCGACATGGGGAACTTTGGCGCCACGGGGAAGCGTCCTGCGATGGCGTCTTGAAAGAAATCAACGCTCGGTGTCGGCCGAACAAAGCCTCCACCGAGCACGGCGGTTGGGTTGATGACGCGTAAGTCCAGTCCGTGCTCCTCCGCCAGTTTCCAAGCCAACCGCTCGGATTGCGTTTTAGCCGTCGTGTACGGCAAGACTGCGTCCTCGTTCCACACCGATTCATCCTTCGTTGTTCCTTTCGGTTTGGTACCGATTGCAGCGGTGCTTGAGGTGTAAACGATGCGGCGCACACCGGCTTGGGCGGCAGCCCGGAGGAGGTGGGACGTGCCTTTGTTTGCCGTGTCGATGATTTCGGTTGCAGGCCCTCGGTTTGAGTAGACGGTCGCCGTGTGGAACAATCCATCGCACCCGTTCAGGAGCTCGGACCAGACGTCCGCATCCAACACGTCGCCCTCGACCAGTTCGAGGTTACGCTCCAGACCCAAGGCCGCTGCGTGAGCGAGAACGTGTTTGGTTTTGGACGGATCGGACAGGTCTCGCACCGATCCACGCACGGTGTAGCCGTGCTGGAGAAGATCTCGGACGATGTGATTGCCGATATGACCGTTCACACCGGTTACGAAAATTCGCTTCGCACCCGACCCGTCCATACGCTGCCCACACTCAGGTATCGTATGAACCTTCAAATGCAACCCCCCTTAGCCCATTCTGAAGCACATGCCCATTCGCATGCACGACACACGGCGCCGCGAAAAGGTGGAGTTCACCACCTTGGAGCCGGGCAAGGTCTCGATGTACGTCTGCGGTGTCACCGTCTACGACAGGTGTCATTTGGGCCACGCTCGTTGCTATTTGGCGTTCGACCTCATCCACCGGTGGCTCGAATCCAGCGGTTACGACGTGCACTACGTTCAGAACTTCACGGACATCGATGATAAAATCATCCACCGCGCCAACGAACTCGACGGAGATTGGAAGGCATTGGTCGACCAGAACATTCAGACCTATTACGAGGACATGGACGCACTGAACATTCTTCGAGCCGACGACTACCCTCGCTGCACAGAATACGTGGACGACATGATTCGTATCACGCAGGACCTTATCGACAAAGGCAACGCCTATGTGGCCGACGACGGAGTGTACTTTGATGTGGAATCTGCCCCTGAAAAATACGGCCAACTGACCGGACAGTCCATCGACGCCGTGCGGTCAGGAGCAGGCGGTCGTGTCGATAAAACCGGTTCAGGGAAGCGCGACCACAAAGACTTCGCACTGTGGAAAGCGGCCAAACCCGAGGAACCAACTTGGGATTCGCCGTGGGGCCCGGGGCGACCTGGCTGGCACATCGAGTGCACGGCGATGTCAATGGATTACTTCGGAAAGGAGTTCGACATCCACGGCGGCGGGCACGACCTGCGATTTCCTCACCACGAAGCAGAAATTTGCCAGGGAGAATGCCACACCGGTCATTCCCCCGTCGTTCACCATTGGTTGCACAACGGTTTCGTCAACATTGACGGCGAGAAGATGAGCAAATCCCTCGGCAACTTTTGGACCATTCGCGACATCTTGACCAAGGTTGATGCCATGGTGCTTCGCTTTGCGCTCATCAACGCTCACTACCGCTCCCCCATCGACATGAACGAAACCTTGCTCAACGATGCCGAGCGGAATTACAACCGTCTCTTGGAATCCTACGTTCGAACGCTCAAAACCCGCACCGGCGATGCCCCAGTGGATCTGCCGCACCCGGACGTATCGTCGCCTCATCCTCTTGCACGCTCGCTTGGCCTCTTGGAAAAAATGGGTGAGGGCTTTGCCCAAGCCATGGACGACGATTTCAATTCTCGCGAAGCCGTCGCAAAGGTTTTGCGCATGGTTCGAGAAATTGGAAAGGTGCTCAGCATGGAGCTCGACCAAGCCGACAGCAACGCCTTCGCTCACTACGCTGTTGATTTGCTTGAGGAGACTGCAGGGCGCGTTTTGGGTGTGCTTCCTTCGCAGGAGATGGCCCTCGCCGAACCCGAGGACGACCCACGGAAAGCGGAAATTGCAGATCGCGTCGAAGAACTTCTTGTTCAACGCGGCGAGGCTCGAAGGAACAAAGATTGGCCTCTGGCTGACAGCATTCGAGACCAACTCAGTGAATTGGGTGTGGTCGTCACCGACACGGCGGGTGGCCCAGAGTGGGACCTTGCGTGATCAGTCTGTTTCTTCTTTGGGCGGCTCCAGCGGTGGGAGAGACGGCACGAAGGCACCCTCGGATGCGGCCGCCGCCTCTTGTTCGTCCCACATTTTCTCGATTTGAACCTCGGCTGCCAGCGCATCTTCTCCTCCTTTGGAAACGAAGTAGAGGCTGACGAGAAGAATCGCAACGATGGCGATGAACAAAAGCAAGGCTTGGCCCGCAATGTCTTCTCCTTCGGATTGCGAGACGTCGATGGGAGCAACGTTGGTTTGGTCGTCGCCGACCTCGGTGTTGGTTCCGGGAACGGTGGTGTTTGCCTCGTCGGTCGGCGTGTCGTTCGAGTCGTCGCCGCCATCGTCCGAGTCGTCCACCACAGCGCAAGGAGGCTGACTTCCGTCGTCGCAGGGTTCGGGTTCGGGGGCCACGACCACCTCAAAGTCCGTCACCGCAGGCAGCGATTCAGCTCGGTCGTAGTAGCGGTTGTACAGCAACGACATGTCGATTTGTGCATTGGCCGAAGCCGAGCCGTTGACGACGTCGAAGTATCGCTCATCGCCGTACGTGTACCACGGATCCAACCCGACGTTTGGCATGTTGCGTGTGACGCTGTCAAAGTCGTTGGCATCGCCGAACGCAGCGGTCATTTCCTCAACGTCAAATCGCATGGCCATGGTCAGGTTTTCAACGATGCTGGACCATGTCTGGGCACCCTCGGGCGCAGCGAGGAACGTGACGTCAACGGCTTTGCCAAATTCACCAGCAGGTTCGGTGTCAGCGCCTTTCAGTGCGGTCATGATGTCTTGATCGCCGTAGACGGCCAGCCCACCGACAACGGTCAATCGAACATCGGGATCAACGGCGTCGATGAGGTTCCTGTACGGGTTGGCATGGATGTTGTCCACCACGACCAAGTCGGCCACCTTTCCGGCCTCGATGGTGCCGACCTCTCGGTCCCAATTTGTGGCGAGGGCCGCTCCGGACGTCACCATCCTCACCATCTCATAATCGGTGAAAATGTCCCCCAGCATTTCGTCGTCCCAAAGGTCAGCGACCTTCAATTCGTGAAGGGGTGATTTGGAGCCAGAGGGCGCCCAGTCGGGAGCGAGGGTGATGTGAACACCGGCCGCTTTGGCGGCTGCGACGTCAGCGGTTTGACCGTACAGCAGCAGGTTGGAAAGGGGTGACCACACAAGCGTAGCCCCCACGTTGGCCATTTGGTTGAACTCCTGCTCGCCCAGGGCCACGCCGTGAATCAACACCAATTCGCCAACCAGCAGGTTGTTTTGCACGAGGATGTCAAATTCAGCACGGCTGCGCTCGTCCACGCCTTCTGCGATGTGAATAAACCACGCATCCAGTTCTCCACTGGCGTTTCCGGTCTTGATGTGATTGCCCACATAGTCCGACGTCAATTCGGTGACTTTGGTGTGAATTTCATCCCTTCCAAAGTTGTAATCCTCTATGTTTCTCGAGAGCACGGTCGCATAGCTGTCGTCGGGGTTGCTCGGACCCCCTTGCGCTGCGGTGGCGCCACCGACGAGGGATTTCATTTCGATGTACTTCATCGCCTCCGATTCCATGTTCCAGTACGGTCCGGAATGCACGAGCATCTTTGGCTTGGTGACCTGTTCACTGTAATCTGGGTGATTTTTCCACTCGTAGCGGTTGTTGTACCCTCCCCATTGGTTTCGATTGTTCTCGGGCAGATGCGGCGTCATTTCCCACAAGGGTGCTTGGTTGTAATGGAGGTGGTTGTGCAAGTCGAGCATGCCCGGATAGATGGTGCCGTTGGTTTGCAACACGGGCACGTTGGTCAGTTGAACATCGGAGGGAACGGTGTCGCCCCAGACGGCTTCGATCATACCGTCCTTAACCAACACATGACCTTGGTTGATGACATCAGCCTCACCGGTCATGGGGACAACGCGACCTTGGAGAACGTAGGCGCCCGAGTGGACGTTGTCGTTCAGACCGTAACACCGTACCATGTTCTGTGCCGTTGAATAGGAGGCTGCACCACTCCACCCGGGGGTGGGCGGTGAGACTTTTGATATCGTGCCGTTGGTGTTCTTGACGTAGGACGTGTCCCACCAGGAATCTTCTGCGGGGAAGGACAGGGTGTCCACGGTGTTGCCCATGCTGTCCGAAATCGTGGCGGTGTCCCCGTCCCAATAATCGAGTTCAATGCGGGAACTGTCGCGGAAGATCACGATGTAGCCGTCGGCCTCAATGGTCGTGTTCCATGCCAGACGGCAGGGTGCGGACCCTCCGCCCTCGATGTCATCGAGCAACCAATCCGAAACATCCACGGGCGCTGAACCTGCATTCCACAGCTCAATGAATTGGTCCGACATGGAACCGATGTCACCGTCGTTGTTCCAGTCGGTGCCGTTGTAGTCCGCTGAAGAAGCCGACACCAATATCTCCGAGATACGGACGTCCACACTGCGAGCTCCAACATCGAACGTTGCGGATGAATGTTCGGGCAACACGGAGCCCGTGCTCTGCCCCAAAAACAACGCAACGAAGAGGACTGCAACGGTCAATCGGCGGCTCATGGCCGATGCAACCTCTGTCGGCTGATAAGCCCGTTCCTCGTTTCGAAAGCCTTCACATGCCTTCAAAAGGGCCCGATGTGCGGGGTTAGGACATGGCCACTCTCGACATGAGCGAACCCATCTTCGCAGACACGATTGAAAACAACGAGCTCGTTATTTTGGACTTCTGGGCCGAATGGTGCGGTCCATGCAAAGCCTACGGCCCCGTGTACGAACGCGTCTCTGAAGCGTTTCCCAACGTCGTGTTCGGCAAGGTCAACACCGAAGAACAACAAGGTCTCGCCGGCATGTTTGGCATCCGCTCCATACCCACGACCATCGCTTTCAAGGAAGGCATCGGCGTGTTCATGCAGCCGGGTGCTCTCCCTGAAGACGCCCTGCGCGACCTTGTCGAGCAACTCAAAACCCTTGACATGGACGAAGTCCGAGCCGAAATGGCTGCTCAGGAAGCCCAAGCTCCAACCACCGGCACCGTTGATTGAACATCCGTCGGCCGATTGATTCAATACACCCTCCGGCTCCGGTGTTCTCATGGACCTCAAGCCCGTGTTGGTGGTGCTGCTCTTTTCAACCAGCATGCTCGCAGGGTGTTTCGGCGAAGAAACGATGGAGGACGCTCCCCAGGCCGGCAACGACGCATACCCCGAACCCTGGGATCGTGCTGATGTGTTGTACAACGACCAGGACATTTATGCTCGAGTCAGCGTGAACGGCTCTCACGCCATTGACA
>MDTG01089604.1_pt1 | contig 23079 bp, 19 predicted proteins | sample 811421 | NCBI WGS metagenome assembly MDTG01 (sample SAMN05326645, study PRJNA326480) | marine metagenome | isolation source: seawater | place: Pacific Ocean: South East | collected 2011
CGCAAGATCGCCGAGAACGACTACGGCGCACTCGGCGACACCTCGACCCTCGCCGACCCATCCGTCGTCGACGACCTCATCGAAAACCGCGCGAACAAGGGGTGAGGGCCATGGACGGACAGACCATGACAACCGCCCCCGTGCTCATCCTTCTCGGCCCTCCGGGGGCCGGGAAAGGCACGCAGGCACGGATGCTCGAGACCAGGTTCGGCCTCGTGCAGCTCTCGACCGGAGACCTGCTGCGGACGGCGGTCGCCCAGGGCACGGAGGCCGGACAGCAGGCCAAGGCCGTGATGGACGCCGGCGGGCTCGTCAGCGACGACATCGTCATCGCCACCCTGCGCGACCGGCTGGCCGAACCCGACTGCGCGCGCGGCGTCATCCTGGACGGCTTCCCGCGCACCACGGTGCAGGCGCAGGCGCTCGACGCGCTGCTCGCCGAGACCGGCCAGAAGATCGACGCCGCGATCAGCCTCGAGGTGGACGACGCCGCGATGGTCGAGCGGATCTCGGGCCGCTACACCTGCGCGGCCTGCGGCGAGGGCTATCACGACAGCTTCAAGCGGCCGGCACAACCGGGCATCTGCGACACCTGCGGCGGCACCGAGATGAAGCGCCGCGCTGACGACAAGGCCGAGACCGTGGCCAGCCGGCTCGAGGCGTATCACGCCCAGACCGCGCCGCTCATCGGCTACTACGAGGAGAAGGGCGCGCTTTCGCGGATCAACGCGATGGGCGCCATCGACAACATCGCCGCCGATCTCGGCGCGATCGTGGAGGACGCGACCGCCCGCTGAGGGTCGTCGCGGGGCCGCCTCCGCAACGGGAGCGGCCCGTATCATACAAGGAGAGGAGGGACCCGCCATGGCGGACCAGACATCGAGTGGGGCGGCCTACTGGAAGGCCAACCTGCGCATCATCATCATCAGCCTCATCATCTGGGCGCTCGTCAGCTTCGGCTTCGGCATCCTGCTGCGCCCGATGCTCTCGGGCATCAGCGTGGGCGGCACCGACCTTGGCTTCTGGTTCGCGCAGCAGGGCAGCATCCTGGTCTTCCTGGTGCTGATCTTCTTCTACGCCTTCCGGATGAACAAGCTCGATAAAGAATTCGGCGTGGACGAGGAGTAACGCGTCATGGATCAGTTCACCATCAACCTGCTGTTCGTGGGCGCGTCCTTCGCGCTCTACATCGGCATCGCCATCTGGGCCCGCGCGGGCTCGACCTCGGAATTCTACGCCGCCGGACGCGGCGTGCACCCGGTCACCAACGGCATGGCAACCGCCGCCGACTGGATGTCGGCCGCGTCCTTCATCTCGATGGCCGGCCTCATCGCCTTTGTCGGCTACGACAACTCGAGCTTCCTGATGGGCTGGACCGGCGGCTACGTGCTGCTTGCCCTTCTGCTCGCGCCCTACCTGCGCAAGTTCGGCAAGTTCACCGTGTCCGAGTTCATCGGCGACCGCTTCTACAGCCCGACCGCGCGTCTCGTGGCCGTGATCTGCCTGATCATCGCGTCGACCACCTACGTGATCGGCCAAATGACCGGCGTCGGCGTGGCCTTCGGCCGCTTCCTCGAGGTGGACAGCACCACCGGCCTGCTGATCGGCGCCGTGATCGTCTTCGCCTACGCGGTGTTCGGCGGCATGAAGGGCGTGACCTACACGCAGGTCGCGCAGTACTGCGTGCTGATCCTCGCCTACACCATCCCGGCGATCTTCATCTCGCTGCAGCTCACCGGCAACCCGATCCCGGCGCTGGGACTCTTCGGAGACACCTCGTCGGGCGAGCCGCTGCTGGCGACGCTCGACCAGATCGTCCGCGATCTCGGCTTCAGCGAGTATACCGCGCACAACGGCGACACCTTCAACATGGTGCTCTTCACCCTGTCGCTGATGATCGGTACCGCCGGCCTGCCGCACGTCATCATGCGCTTCTTCACCGTGCCGCGCGTGGCAGACGCCCGCTGGTCGGCTGGCTGGGCGCTGGTGTTCATCGCCCTGCTCTACCTGACCGCCCCGGCGGTTGGCGCAATGGCGCGCCTCAACATCACCCAGCAGTTCTGGCCGGAAGGTGTCGAGGGTCAGGCCGTGGCGCTCGAGCAGATCGAGAGCGATCCGACCTACGACTGGATGCAGACCTGGCAGCAGACCGGCCTTCTGGGCTGGGAAGACAAGAACGGCGACGGCCGCATCCAGTACTACAACGATGCCTCCGACGCGATGGCCGAGCGCGCCGCCGCCGAGGGCTGGGAAGGCAACGAGCTCACCAACTTCAACCGTGACATCCTCGTGCTGGCCAACCCGGAAATCGCCAACCTGCCGGGCTGGGTGATCGGTCTTGTCGCCGCCGGTGGCCTTGCCGCCGCGCTGTCGACCGCCGCGGGCCTGCTGCTCGCGATCTCGTCGGCGGTGAGCCACGACCTCATCAAGGGGCAGTTCAACCCCGGCATCTCGGAAAAGGGCGAGCTGCTGTCGGCCCGTATCGCCATGGCGGTGGCCATCGCGGTGGCGACCTACCTCGGGATGAACCCGCCGGGCTTCGCGGCGCAGACCGTGGCGCTGGCCTTCGGACTTGCGGCGGCGTCGATCTTCCCGGTGCTGATGATGGGTATCTTCACCAAGGTGAACAACAAGGGCGCCGTGGCCGGCATGGTCACCGGCCTGGTGGTCACCCTGCTCTACATCTTCCTGCACAAGGGCTGGTTCTTCATCCCGGACACCAACTCCTTCACCGACGCCGATCCGCTGCTCGGCACGATCAAGTCGACCTCGTTCGGCGCGGTGGGTGCGATCATCAACTTCGCGGTGGCCTTCACCGTCTCGAAGATGACGACCCCGATCCCGCAGGAGATCAGCGACCTGGTGGAATCGGTCCGCGTGCCGCGCGGCGCCGGTGCCGCGCAGGATCACTAAGACCGGACCGGGCCGCGTTTCGGTGGCCCGTCCCCTCCCCTTTTGTCCCGTCCCGGGTTAGACCGGGGCGGGATTTTCAGTTTCACCCGTCCGCCGAGACCGGAGGCCGCCCATGCCCATCGCGCCCGAAGAGCTGCACCGCTTCCTGAGCGGAATCCATCCCTACGATGCGCTCGACACTGACGCGCTCGAGGCGCTGGTGCCGCAGTTCGTGCAGCGCCGCCTTCCCGCGGACGAGCCGATCTACGCCTTCGGTCACCCGCTCGAGGGGCTTTACCTCGTGCATTCGGGACAGGTCGAGATCCGCGACGAGAACGAGGTCGTGGTCTCGCTGCTCGGTCCCCGCAATTCCTTCGGCGAGCGTGGGCTTGCGCGCGACGGCATCGCGGCCACCTCGGCCCGGACGGTCGAGGAAACGCTGCTGCTGATGCTGCCCGCCTATGCCTTCGACGCGCTGGTCCGTGAGCATCCGGCGGCGCGGCGCTTCTTCGACCGCTCGCGCGCGGCGCGGCCCCGCAAGAGCGACCTTGCGCATTCCCGGGTCGAGACGCTGATGGCCCCCGATCCGCTCACGCTGCCCGCCAGCGCCACCGTGCAGGAGGCGGCACGGGCGATGGCCGAGCGGCACGTCTCCTCGGTCTGCATCACCGACGGTCCGACTTTGAAGGGCATCCTCACGCTCCGCGATGTGTCCGGCAAGGTCGTGGGGCGCGGCCTGCCCTTCGACACCAAGGTCGCGGAAGTGATGACCGCCGATCCGCTGACCCTGCCGCCCTCGGCCATCGGCTCGGACGTGCTGCACATGATGATGGAGCGCCATATCGGGCATGTTCCGGTCAGCGAGGGCGGCCGGCTCGTCGGCATGGTGACCCAGACCGACCTCACCCGGTTCCAGGCGGTGAGCTCCGCCGAGCTGGTGGCCGAGATCGCCCGCGCAACCACCCCCGAGGACATGGCTCGCGTGACCGCGCGCATCCCGCAGCTGCTGGTGCAGCTCGTCGCGGGCGGCAACCGGCACGAGGTCGTCACGCGGCTGATCACCGACATCACCGACACCGTGACCCGCCGCCTGCTGGCGCTCGCCGAGGAACGGCTCGGGGCGGCGCCGGTGCCCTACCTCTGGCTCGCCTGCGGCAGTCAGGGCCGGCAGGAACAGACCGGCATCTCGGACCAAGACAACTGCCTGTTCCTCGACAACGCCGCCACCGCCGACGACATGGCCTATTTCCGGGACATGGCCGCCTTCGTCAGCGACGGGCTCGACCGTGCGGGCTACTACTTCTGCCCCGGCGACATGATGGCGACCAACCCCAAGTGGTGCCAGCCGGTCGGCACGTGGCGGCAGTATTTCACCGCCTGGATCGCCAAGCCGGACCCGATGGCGCAGATGCTGGCCTCGGTCATGTTCGACCTGCGACCCATCGGCGGCACCAAGGCGCTCTACGAGGACCTGCAGGGTGAAACGCTCGAGGCGGCATCGAAGAACTCGATCTTCGTGTCGCACATGATCGCGAATTCGCTGAAGCACACTCCGCCGCTTGGGCTGCTGCGCGGCTTTGCCACGATCCGCTCGGGCGAGCACAAGAACACGGTCGATCTCAAGCACAACGGCGTCGTGCCGGTGGTCGATCTTGCCCGCGTCTACGCGCTGCAGGGACAGCTGGTCGAGGTCAACACCCGCGCCCGGCTCGAGGCGGCGGTGACGGCCGGCAAGCTCTCGGCCTCGGGCGGGCAGGATCTGCTCGACGCCTACGACCTGATCGCGGAAACTCGGCTCGAACATCAGGCCGCCCGGATCAAGGCCGGCGAGGCGCCCGACAACTACCTCGCGCCGTCGAGCCTGTCGGATTTTGAGCGAAGTCATCTGCGCGATGCCTTCGTGGTGATAAAATCGCTGCAATCGGCTGTGGGGCACGGGCGCAGCATGCTGGGCTAGGCCCGGCAAAGGGAGGAGGAACGATGTTTCTGGAACTGATCGCGGTGTTCGTCGCGGGGTTCGCCGGTGCCGGCGCCATCCTGCTGCTCAACAAGGTGATGGGCGGCCGCCTGCCGCGCTGGCTGATGCCGGTGGGCGCGGGGCTGGCGATGCTGGCGGCGACGATCTCGAACGAATACGGCTGGTACCCGCGCACCGCGCGCGCCCTGCCCGACGGCGTCAGCGTCGCCTCGACGCATGATTCAAGCGTCTTCTACCGGCCGTGGACCTACGTGGTGCCGATGGTCGACCGCTTCATCGCCGTCGACCACGAGACCCGCCAGCCCAACAGCGACACCGAGGGGCTCTATCTCGCCGACCTCTACTTCTTCGCCCGCTGGCAGCCGGTGCAGTCGGTCGAGATGATGGTCGACTGCGTCAACCATCGCCGCGCCGATCCGGCGGGCGGCGATGGCGGCGCACCGGTCTGGCGCGACGTGGGCGCCGACGACCCGATCGTCGCTGCCGTCTGCACGGAGCCGGGGGCCACCTCATGACGAAGCTCGGGCTGCGCCTGCGGGTCTTCCTGTTCTTCCTTCTGCTCGGTCTCGGAGGCACGGCAGCGGTGATGGTGGCGCTCTGGCTCGGCCATGCCCGCGCCGTCGAGACCACCGTGGCCAACGGCTTCGTCTTCGCCGCCATCATCGCGGCGCTCGCGCTCATGGGCCTCAGCGCGGCGGTCTGGCTGCTCTTCGACGAGAATGTCGCCAAGCCCATCGAGAAGATCGCCGCCGAGATGCGGGTGCGCGCCCACGCCGGCGTCGCGCGCGAGGTCGACCTGCACGCGGCGCGCTACCTTGGCGATCTCGCCCCCGCGGCGCAGGCGGTCTCGGCCCGGCTGGGCGACGGCGCGATGGAGACCGCCGAACGCGTCGCGCTCGAGACCGAGCGGCTGGCGCGCGAGACCGAACGGCTGACCGCGCTGCTCACCGAGATCCCGGTGGCGATGATCCTCGTGAACCGGCGCGGCCAGATCGTGCTCTACGACGGACAGGCGGCCGAGGTGCTGTCGCAGCTTCATGTCCCGCGCCTCAACGCGCCGCTCACCGATTTCTTCCAGGCCGCCGGGCTCGATGCCGCCGTGCGCCGGATGCACAAGACCGGCCGCGAGGTGAGCTTCACCGCCGAAGGTGTCGATGGCGCCCAGAGCTACGATGCGCGGCTGAAACCGATGGACGGCGGCGGCTACATGATGGTGATCGACGGTGCCGAAACCCACATGGCGCCCGATGCCGAGCGGCCGCTGGTCTACGACTTCGACCTGCTCACCCGCGACGTGCCGGACTGTGTCGAGGACGCGCACCTCTCGGCGCTGACCTTCACCGTTTTCGACACCGAGACCACCGGGCTTCTGCCGCACAAGGACGAGGTCGTTCAGATCGGCGCGGTGCGGGTGCTGAACGGACGCATCGTGCCGGGCGAGGTGATGGACCAGCTGGTCGATCCGGGCATTCCGATCCCGGCCTCCTCGACACGGGTGCACCGGGTATCCGACACGATGGTCGCGGGCCAGCCGGCGATCGACGTGGCCGGGCGCCGCTTTCACGCCTTCGCGCGGGGATCGGTGATCGTAGCGCACAACGCGCCTTTCGACATGGCCTTCCTGCGCCGCCACCAGTCACGCATGGGCGTGAGCTGGGACAATCCGATCCTCGACACGGTGCTGCTGTCGGCGGTGCTTTTCGGGGCGAGCCAGACCCACACGCTCGACGCGCTCTGCGAGCGGCTGGGCGTCGAGATCCCGGTGCAGCTGCGCCACACGGCACTGGGTGACGCCCATGCCACCGCGCAGGTGCTGATCCGGATGCTGCCGATGCTCGAGGCGCGCGGCATGACCACCTTCGGCGCGGTGCTCGAGGAAACCCGCAAGCATGGCCGCCTGCTGGAAGACCTCAACTGACCCCGACACGAAAAGGGCCACCCGCTTCGTGGTGGCCCGTCGTCCCTTAGAGGTCCCGGCGCGCCCGTCCGGGCCTACAGCACCGAGGTCAGCGCCGCGTCGAGCTTGTCAACGAGCTCGCCCACCTGGTCCTCGGTCAGGATGAAGGGCGGCGCGAGCAGCACGTGGTCGCCGCGCTGCCCGTCGATGGTCCCGCCCATCGGGTAGCAGATCAGCCCCTCGGCAAAGGCCGCCTTTTTAAGCTTGCCTGCCACACCCCGGGACGGATCGAAGGGCGCCTTGGTCGCGCGATCCTCGACCAGTTCGAGCCCGAGGAACAGCCCGCGCCCGCGGATGTCGCCCACGTTCGGATGCTGGCCGAAACGCTCGTGCAGCGCCGCGCGGAGCATCTCGCCCGTCGGGGCCACCCGGTCGAGCAGTCGGTCGCTCACCAGCCGGTCAAGCACCGCGTTCGCGCCAGCGCAGGAGGTCGGATGCCCGAGATAGGTGTGGCCGTGCTGGAAGAAGCCCGAGCCGTTCTCGATCGCTGCGTAAATGTCAGACGAGCAGAGCATCGCCCCGATCGGCGCGTAGCCCGCGCCAAGCCCCTTGGCGATGGCGCAGATGTCGGGCGACACGCCGTCCTGCTCGCAGGCGAAGAGCGTGCCGGTGCGCCCCATGCCGCACATGACCTCGTCGAGGATGAGCAGGATGCCGTGGCGGTCGCAGATCTCGCGCACCCGCCGGAAGTAGCCCGGCACCGCCGGGACCGCGCCTGCGGTCGCGCCCACCACCGGCTCGGCCACGAAGGCCATGACGGTCTCGGGGCCCAGCTCCTCGATCTTCGCCTCGAGCTCGGCCGCAAGCCGTTCGCCATAGGTCTCCTCGGTCTCGCCCGGCTCCATGCCGCGATAGGCGTAGCAGGGAGAGACGTGATGCACGTCGATCAGCAGCGGCGCGAAGGGCTCACGGCGCCAGATGTTGCCGCCCGTCGACAGCGCCCCCAGCGTGTTGCCATGGTAGCTCTGCCGCCGCGCGATGATGTTGCGGCGCTCCGGCGCGCCGGTCTCGAGGTGGTACTGCCGCGCCAGCTTCAGCGCGGATTCCATCGCCTCGGAGCCGCCGGCCACCACGTAGACCCGGTCGAGCCCCTCGGGCGCAAGTTCGATCAGCCGGTCAGCCAGCCGCTCGGCGGGCTCGGACGTGAAGAAGCCGGTATGCGCGAATGCCACCTGGTCGAGCTGCGCCTTCATCGCCGCGATCACCGTCGCGTCGCCATGCCCGAGACAGGACACAGCCGCGCCTCCCGATCCGTCGAGATAGGCCTTGCCGTTGGTATCGTAGAGATAGGCGCCTTCGCCACGTGCCACCATCGGCGGCAGGGACTTCGTGTGACGCGGGAAAATGTGCGACATCGATCCGGATCCTGTAGCGTTTCACGACGATGCGTCGCCCGATGCTCCGGGGTGTTGTCATCCTCGTGATGTTCAGGGCAGTATCATTATCATAAATTCAATCAAGATCTCAGGGAGAACGATCTGATGAAAAAGACACTCTTTGGCGCGATCCTGTCCGGCGCCATGGTCGCCGGCGTCGGCGCCAGCGCACAGGACCAGCAGTTCATCTCCATCGGCACCGGCGGCGTGACCGGCGTGTACTACCCCACCGGTGGCGCGATCTGCCGTCTCGTGAACCGCGAGCGTCGCGACCACGGCATCCGCTGCGCCGTGGAATCGACCGGCGGCTCGGTCTACAACATCAACACCATCAAGGCCGGCGAGCTCGAGTTCGGCGTCGCCCAGTCCGACTGGCAGTACCACGCCTACAACGGCACCTCGCAGTTCTCGGACAACCCGTTCCCCGAGCTTCGCGCGGTGTTCTCGGTGCACCCCGAGCCCTTCACCCTGCTCGCCCGTGCGGACGCAGGCGTCGAGAAGTTCGAGGACATCGCCGGCAAGCGCGTGAACGTGGGCAACCCGGGCTCCGGCCAGCGCGCCACGATGGAAGTCGTGATGGAAGCCTTCGGCATCACCATGGACGACCTCGCGCTCGCGACCGAGTACAAGGGCTCGGAAATGGCGCAACAGCTCTGCGACGGCAACATCGACGCGATGATCTACACCGTGGGTCACCCGGCCGCCGCGATCCAGGAAGCCACCACCACCTGTGACGTCGAGCTGGTCGACGTGGTGGGCGAGCCCATCGACACGCTGGTCGACGAGAACCCCTACTACCGCGTCGCGACCATCCCCGGCGGCATGTATGCCGGCAACGACGAGGACACCACGACCTTCGGCGTCGGCGCGACCTTCGTGACCTCCACCGAGGTCCCCGAAGACGTGGTCTACGTGGTCGCCAAGGCGGTGATGGAGAACATCGACGACTTCCGCCAGCTGCACCCGGCCTTCGCCAACCTCGACCCGGCCGAAATGGTCAAGGACGGCCTCTCGGCACCGCTGCACCCGGGTGCCGACAAAGCCTACAAGGAACTCGGCCTGATCGAGTAAGGGCAACGCCCCACCTGCCGCGCGGCCTTCGGGCCGCGTGGCGCAAACCTCGGGCTGCGCGTGAAGACCCACGCGCATCTCGCGGATCATAAAAACAATTCATGACAACAGAGGGACGATGGCGATGGTGGATCAACCGTCTACGGAGCGCACGGCCGACGACATGGTGGCCGAGGCCGATACCGGCGCGCGCAATCCGAGCAACTGGCAGGGACGGCTGATCATCGGCACCTGTATCGCGTGGTCGCTCTTCCAGCTCTACATCGCCTCGCGGGTGCCCGGCATGGTGGCAGAGGCCACCGGCATGAGCATCTTCGCGAACATCGTGGCGCAGGCCCGCTACGTGCACCTCGCCTTCGCGCTGGCGCTTGCCACCATGGCGTTTCCGCTGACCTCCGGCGCACCCCGCGACCGCATCCCGGCCTATGACTGGGCGCTGCTGGTGCTCGGGGTCTCGGCCTGCCTCTACCTCGTCGTCTTCCGCTTCGAGATCGCCGGCCGACCCGGCCTCTGGACCACCACAGACATTACCATGTCGGCCATCGGCATGGTCTGCCTTCTGATCGCAGTCTACCGCTCACTGGGGATGCCGCTCGTCATCATCGCCTGCATCTTCGTGGCCTTCGCCTTCTTCGGCGGCTACTCGGAATGGGCGCGCAACATCACCAACTACGGCGGCTCCTCGCTGCACAAGGCGCTCGGCCACTACTGGATGCAGACCGAGGGCGTCTTCGGCGTGGCGCTCGGCGTCTCCACGACGATGATCTTCCTCTTCGTGCTGTTCGGCGCCCTGCTCGACCGTGCCGGCGGCGGCAACTGGTTCATCCAGGTCGCCATCGCGCTGCTCGGCGCGCTGCGCGGCGGCCCGGCCAAGGCGGCGGTGCTGTCGTCGATGATGACCGGCATGATCTCGGGCTCGTCCATCGCCAACACGGTGACCACCGGCACCTTCACCATCCCGCTGATGAAGCGCATCGGCTTCCCGGCCGAGAAGGCCGGGGCGGTCGAGGTCGCAAGCTCGACCAACGGCCAGCTGACCCCGCCCGTCATGGGCGCCGCAGCCTTCCTGATGGTGGAATACGTCAACATCCCCTACATCGACGTGGTCAAGCACGCCTTCCTGCCGGCCGTGATCTCCTACATCGCGCTGCTCTACATCGTGCACCTCGAGAGCCTGAAGATGGGGCTCAGGGGGCTCGAGAAGCCCGGTCGCCGCATCGGCGTGCTGATGATCCTCATCCTGTTCCTGTCGGGCTTCATCCTGCTCGGCGTGCTCACCTTCCTGATGATCGGCCTGCGCACGCTGCTCGAGCCCGTGATGGGCAATTCGGTCTACGCCGCCGTGGCGCTGGTCGCGGTGCTCTATGTCGTGCTGGTGAAGATTTCGGCGGGCTTCCCCGAGATCAAGGAGGACAAGGACACCGACGCCCCGCCCACCGCGCCGCGGCTCACGCCCACGCTGATCGGCGGGCTATACTTCGCGATCCCGATCTTCATCCTCGTGTGGAACCTGATGGTCCGCACCGACACGCTCGACCGGCTGTCGCCCGCACTGTCCGCCTTCTGGGCGACCTTCTTCATGATCGTCATCGCGCTCACCCATCGCCCGCTCAAGGCAATGTTCCGCGGCCACGATGTCGGGACCGAAGCCCGTGCGGGCTGGACCGACTTCGTGCAGGGGCTGATCCTCGGCGCGCGCAACATGATCGGCATCGGTGTCGCCACCGGCGCGGCGGGCATCATCGTCGGCACCATCAGCCTCACCGGCGCGCACCAGGTCATCGGCACGGTGATCGAGGTGATCTCGGGCGGCAATCTCATGGTTCTGCTGATCCTCGTTGCGGTGCTGTCGCTGATCCTCGGGATGGGTCTGCCGACCACGGCGAACTACATCGTGGTCTCGAGCCTGATGGCTCCCGTGATCCTGAGCGTCGGCGCGCAGGCGGGGCTCGTGGTGCCGCTGATCGCGGTGCACATGTTCGTCTTCTACTTCGGCATCCTCGCGGACGACACGCCACCGGTGGGCCTCGCGGCCTATGCCGCCGCGGCGATCTCGCGCGGCGATCCGATCAAGACCGGTCTGCAGGGCTTCGGCTACGACATCCGGACCGCGCTGCTGCCGTTCCTGTTCATCTTCAACACCGACCTGCTGCTCATCGACGTGACCTTCCTGCACGCGGTGTTCATCTTCTTCGTGGCGCTTCTGGCGATGCTGCTCTTCGCCGCCGCGACGCAGGGGTATTTCATCGCCAAGTCGCGGATCTGGGAAAGTGTCGTCCTGCTGTTCATCGCCTTCATGCTGTTCCGGCCGGGCTTCTTCCTGGACATGGTCGAGGAACCCTACACCACCGCGTCCGGCCCTGCGGCGCTCGAGCTGATGGCCGAGGCACCCGAGGGCTCGGAGCTGCGGGTGAACATCGAGGGGCCGGACTTCGACACCTTCGAGATGCGGCCCACCACCATCGTCATTCCCGCCGTCGCGGGCGATGCCGAGGCGACGCTGTCGGAGCAGGGCCTTACGGTCATGCCCGAGGGCGAGCAGCTGCTGCTTGAAGAGCCCTTCCCCGGCACACCGTACTTCGACCAGATCGGCACGGAATACGACTACTATGCCGATCAGCCGGTGGTGATCTCCTCGGTCGAGGTCGCCCGCGACCGGATCGCCAAGGAGTGGTTCTTCATTCCGGCGCTCATCCTGCTGGCGGGGATCGTGATGATCCAGCGTCCGCGTGCCAAGCAACCGGCCTTCTAGGGAGGAGAGGCGATGTTCAAGACCATCCTGCTGGCAGTCGACATGAACGACATGCCGGAATCGGGCCACGTGGCCGACGCCGCGGTGCACATGGCGGAATGCACCGGCGCGCGGCTGCACATCATCAACGTCATCCCCGGCTCGGGGATGGCGATGGTGGGCTCCTACCTCGGCGCCGAACAGGCCAACGCCATCAAGCACGAGGCGGCGCAACGGCTCGAGGCATGGGCCACCAAGGCGATCCCGACCGGGCTGCTCGACGGGCTGCACGTCACGCAGGGCACCATCTACCACGAGATCATCAAGGCCGCGCAGGACGTCGCGGCCGATGCCATCGTGGTCGGTGCACACCGCCCGGCGCTGCGCGATTACCTCGTCGGGCCGAACGCCGCGCGGGTGGTGCGCCATGCACCGCAGTCCGTCATCGTGATCCGCTAGACGCGGACGACCGGACGGCCCCGACATGCAGATCCTCGACGCGACCGAAGCCGACCTGCCCGGCATTCTCGACATTTACAACGACGCGGTGCGGAACAGCACCGCGATCTGGAACGAGACGCTCGTCGATCTCGAAAACCGCCGCGCGTGGTGGCAGGGCCGCGTGGCGCAGGGCTACCCGGTTCTGGTCACCCGCGAGGACGACGGCACGGTGCTGGCCTACGCGAGCTTCGGCGACTGGCGCGCCTTCGAGGGCTTCCGTCTCACGGTCGAGCATTCGATCTACGTGCGCGACGGCCAGCGCGGGCGCGGCATCGCCTCGCAGCTGCTGCCGGCGCTCATCGGCCGTGCCCGCGCGATCGGCAAGCACGTGATGGTCGCCGGGATCGAGAGCGGCAACGCGGCCTCGATCCAGCTTCACACGCGCAACGGCTTCCGCATCACCGGAGAGATGCCACAGGTGGGCGTCAAGTTCGGCAACTGGCTGGACCTGACCTTCATGCAGCTCACGCTCGACACACGGAGCGCCCCCGAGGCCGATCCCTAGCGCGCAGCCCGTGCCCGGACTACGCTCTTCGTGTTACCATCGCGCCTCGGCGCACAGAAAGTTTCAGATCATGGACGATATTTCACGCAGACGCATCGCCGTCACCTCGAGCCACTGGGGCGCCTTCGAGGTCGAGACCGAGGGCGACCGCATCACCGCCACCCGGCCCTTTGCCGCGGACCCCAACCCGCCGTCGATCCCCGCGATCATCCCCGCCGCCGTGCATCATCACACGCGCGTGGCGCGCCCGGCGATCCGGCGCGGCTGGCTCGATCACCGAGGCGGCGGCGGACGCGGCAGCGACGACTTCGTCGAGCTTCCGTGGGACGAGGCGCTCGACATCGCTGCGGCGGAGATCGCGCGCATCCGCGACACGCATGGCAACACGTCGATCTTCGGCGGCTCCTACGGCTGGTCCTCGGCAGGTCGGTTCCACCATGCCCAGAGCCAGGTGCACCGCTTCCTCAATTCCATCGGCGGCTACGTCGCCTCGTTCGGGAGCTATTCCACCGGCTGCGCGCAGGCGATCATGCCGCATGTGTTCGGGATGAACTTCCTAGAACAGATCTACCACGCGCAGGACAGCTGGCAGACCATCGCCGACCACACCGAGACGCTGGTCATGTTCGGAGGCATCAACCCGAAGAACGCGCAGGTGAGCATGGGCGGCATCACCGAGCACGGCACCGCCTCGTGGTTCGACCGTTTCGCCGAAAAGGGCATGCGCCGCATCAACATCGGCCCGCAACGCACCGACGCGCCCGGCGGCTGCGAATGGATGCCGCTGCGCCCGGCGACGGATACCGCGCTGATGCTGGCGCTGGCCCATGTGCTCGAGACCGAAGGTCTGACGGATCACGCGTTCCTCGACCGCTACACCACCGGCTTCACCCGCTTCCGCCCCTACCTCATGGGCGAGACCGACGGCCAGCCGAAGTCGCCCGACTGGGCGGCGCCGATCTGCGGCCTCGACCCCGAGACCATCCGCGCCCTCGCCCGCCGCATGGCGGGCACCCGCACGCTCATCACCGTCGCATGGTCGCTGCAACGCGCCGAGCACGGCGAGCAGCCCTACTGGATGTCGGCGGTGCTGGCGGCGATGCTCGGCCAGATCGGCCTGCCCGGCGGCGGCGTGGGCTACGGCTACGGCGCCATCGGCGGCGTCGGCAAGGGGCTGCGGCGGCTGCGTGGCATGACGCTCGACCAGTTCGCCAACCCGGTCCGCGAGGTCATCCCGGTCGCCCGCATCGCCGACATGCTGCTCAACCCCGGGCAGGATTACGACTTCAACGGCAAACGCGGGCCCTACCCCGACATCCGGCTGATCTACTGGGCCGGCGGCAACCCGTTCCACCATCATCAGGATCTCAACCGCCTGCACGAGGCGTGGCAGCGTCCCGAAACGATCATCGTCAACGAGCCGTGGTGGACACCCACCGCCAAGCGCGCCGACATCGTCTTTCCCGCGACCACGCCCTACGAGCGCGAGGACATCGGCCGCAGCGATCTTGACGAGTATCTCTACAACATGCCGCAGCTGATCCCGCCGGTGGGAGAGGCGCGCGACGACTACGACATCTTCGCCGGCCTCGCCGCGCGCATCGGTGCCGAGGAGCGCTTCACCGAGGGGCGCGACAGCGCGACATGGCTGCGCGAACTTTACGCGGGCTACCGCGAGCGCGCGGCGGCGCAGGGCGTCGAGGTGCCCGACTTCGAGGAGCTTAGAGCGCGCAACTGGGTGCGCCTGCCGGTCGAACAGGAGGGGCCGCAAGCCACCTTCCTCAGCCGCCTCCGTGACGATCCCGAGGGGGCGCCGCTCGCCACGCCCTCGGGACGGATCGAGATCTTTTCAGAGACCATCGAGGGGTTCGGCTACGACGACTGCCCCGGTCATCCGGTCTGGCTGCCGCCTTCCGAATGGCTCGGTGCCGCAAGCAATGCGGCACCGCTGCACCTCGTCTCGCCGCAGCCCGGCGACAAGCTGCACAGCCAGCTCGAATCCGCGCTGGCCGACGTGCCCGGCGCGCGGCCCGTGGCGCTGGCGATCCATCCCTCGGACGCCGCCGCACGCGCCATCGCGGAGGGCGCCATCGTGAGGGTCCACAACGCGCGCGGCGCCTGCCTCGCGCGGGCGGCGCTCACCGACGACATCACCCCCGGTGTCGTCGCCCTGCCCACCGGCGCCTGGTATGGCGACGCGGGCGAGAACGTCGACCCGCACGGCAATCCCAACGTCCTGACCCCCGACATAGGCACCTCGAAGCTCGGCCAAGGCAGCAGCGCGCATACCGCGCTGGTGCAGGTAAGCCTCAACGAGGGCTAAAGGGCAGCGCGGAACTCCCTCGGCGCGAACAGCCGGCCCGGCCCCTCCGAGGCGATGCCGGCCGCGTCGAGCATCGCCCAGAAGAGCACCTGGTTGGAGCTGAGCACCGGCTTGCCGAGATGCGCCTCGATGCGCTCGATGACCGGAACGGCGGGCAGCGCGGTGCAGGAGAGAAAGATCGCCTCGGCCTCGGGGTGGTCGGCCTCGAGCGCGGCGGCGATCACCGTGTCGCCCGAGAGCATTCCCATGTCGCGGTCGTCCTCGTGTCCCATAGACGACCGCGCCACCACATCGATCCCGAGCCCGACAAAATGGTCGGCCACGAGGTTCGTCGTCTCGTCCATGTAGGGGGTCAGCAGCGAGATCCGCGTGACGTCGAGCGCCCGGAACGCTCGCATCGCCGCGCCTACCGGCGTCGTGAGCGGCGCGCGGTTGCCGACCATCGCGTCGATCTCGTCGCCCAGAACCGCCGCCGCCGAGGTGCAGCCGAAGAGCAACCCCTCGAGCTGCACCCCCGGCACGATCAGTTCGGCCGCTGCACGCAGGCGCGGACCGGTGCGGCGCAGGTTCTCGGGCGTGGTCGGGTTCTCGAAGATGATGCGCGTCACATGCAGTTGGGTGCCCGGAGGCATCAGCCGCGCCGCGTCGCCCTCGATGGTCAGGTCGGTCGCCAGCGCGATCAGCCCGAACCTCCGGATATGATCCCGCCGCAACCGCCGCCCGCTCAGATCACGAGGACCGGGACGGAGGACAGGCTCGTCACCTTGTGACTCACCGAGCCCAGCATGTAGCCCTCCGCCGAGCCGAGGCCGCGCGCCCCGACGATGATCAGGTCGCAGCCCTTTTCCTTGGCAAAGCCGACGATGGTCCGCGCCGAGGGGCCTCCCTTGATGAAGGCGTTGACCTTGCCGACGCCCAGCTCCTTCGCGTGGGCCTTGGCCTCCTCGGCGGCCTCGCGCGACACGGTGCGCATGATGTCGTCAAGGTTGGCGTTGCTGTCCATGCTGCCCCGGACCATCGAAAGCGATGCCTCGAGGATCGAATGATGCCGGTAGACGGTCAGCACCACCAACTCGGAACCGCAGAGCTTCGAGAGCTCCGCGGCCTTTTCGAGTGCATGCCAGGCACCGGTGGAGCCGTCGTAGGCAATCAGGATCTTCTTGAACATCGCGTCATCCCCCTCATTTCGCGAAAGCCAGGTCACGCAGGAACAGCGCGATCTGCGGGAAAAAGATGAGAAGCACCGCGACGCCGACGAGCATGAAGATGAAGGGCGGCGTGCCCTTCACGACCTCGGCGTAGGGGCGTTTGAACACGGCGATGGCGGTGAAGATGTCGCAGCCGAAGGGCGGCGTGGCCGAGCCGATGGCGACTTGAAGCGTGATGATCGTGCCCACCAGCACCGGGTCGAGACCCACCGATTGCACCACCGGCGCGAAGATCGGCACGAAGATCAGGATCACCACGATCGGGTCGACGAACATGCAGCCCACGAAGAAGGCGATGGAGATGGTGAAGAGCACGCCATACTGCCCCATCTCGTCGATGCCGATGGCGCCGAGCACCTGCTGCGGGATCTGCGCGAAGCTGATGACGTAGGAGAACGCCGCCCCTGCCCCCACGAGGATGAAGACGACCGCGGTGATCAACCCCGTCGACTTGGCGGTGGCGTAGAGCTGTTTGAGGTTCATTTCGCGGAAGATGACCATCTCGAGCAGCAGCGCGTAGAGCACGCAGGCGGCCGCGGCCTCGGTCGGCGAGAAGATCCCGCCGTAGATGCCGCCGACGATGATGACCGGGAACCCCAGCGGCCAGAGCGCGCGACGGATCGCGGTGCCCCGTTCTCCCCAGGTCGATTTCGGTTCGATCGGCACGTTGTTCCGCTTGGCATAGATGTAGGAGTAGATCGAGAACAGCACGAGGATCAGCACCCCCGGCCCGATGCCGGCGATGAAGAGCTCGGAAATCGAGGTGCCGGAGACCACGCCGTAGATGATCATGCCGATCGAAGGCGGGATCAGGAAGGCGATGTCCGAACTGTTGACGATCAGCGCGAGCACGAAGCTGTCCTTGTAGCCGGCTTTCAGCATCCGGGGACGCAGCGGGCCGCCCACGGCGACCACGGTCGCCTGTGTCGAGCCGGAGACCGCCCCGAAAAGCGTGCAGGCCGTAGCGGTCGAGACCGCGAGCCCGCCCTTGAGATGGCCCACGAAGGACATCACCAGGTCGATCAGCCGGCTGGCCGACTGGCCACGGGTCATGATGTCGGCGGCGAAGATGAACATCGGCACGGCGATGAGGCTTGCCGGGCGAATGCCGGCAAGGATCTGCTGCACCATCGTGTCGAGTTGCCCGAGCCCGCCGAAGAGCCCGATGAAGCCGATGAGCGACCCGGCGATGAGCGGGATCATCATCGGGAAGCCCATAAGCAGAAGCACGATCATGGTGCCGAAAATGGCGAGGCTCATGGCTCAGACCTCCTCTTCGCCGGTGTCGTCGTAGCCTTCCAGCGTCGAGGTGGAGAGCCAGATGTCTTTTTGAAGCAGGTTCTTGAGCGCGGTCAGCGTGTACTGGAGCCCGGTCAGGAAGAACCCGAGCGGCGCCCAGACGATGATGTACCAGACAGGGATCTGCAGCGCCGGCAACAGGCGCCCGCGCGAGGCCTGGTTCATCACGTATTCGACCGAGTACCACGTCAGCAGGAACATCGCCGCCGCCGTCACCGCGGCGATCAGCACCATCAGCGCCTTGCGCGGCTTCGGCGGAAGCGCATCGAAGATCGCCGACATGCGGATGTGGCGCCCGTGGCGCGCGGCGTAGGAGATGCCGGCGAATGTGATCAGGATGATCAGCGCCTGGTTCAGCTCCTCGGAAAAGAAGAGGCTCTGCCCGAGCACGTAGCGCATCACCACGTTGGCCATGGTGTTGAGCGCCATCAGCAGCACCCCGATGGCCAGCAGGATCGCCTCGATGCGGGCGATGGCCACGTCGATCACGCCGAGAAAGCCCGGAAGGCCGGAGACATACTGGGAATCATCGATGTCGTCACCATCGACCGCCGGGGCCTGCGCGTCTGCCAGCACGTCCGGATCGGTTGCAGGCGCGCGTTTTTCATCAGGCTTCATGGGCGCTGTCCTTGATGTAGACGGAAATCACTTGTTTTTTTTCTGATCGGTCCGGGCCGCCGGTCATGGCGGCGGCCCGGCCGAAACGCGGCTGCGACCCTGGTCGCAGCGAGACGTGGATCAGCTCTCGGAGGCCGCCGCCTCGAGGTCCGCCTTCATCTGGTCGAGGATTTCCTGCGCCTGATCGCCACCGATCTCGAGGAACTCCTGCTCGACCGATTCCGCCGTGTCCATGAAGGGCTGGCGCTCTTCCTCGCTGAGGTCGGTGATCGTCATGGAGGGCTTGGCCTCCTTGATCTTCTCGAGCGATTCCTCGGTCAGGCCGTCCTGGTAGTCGATGATGTAGTCGAAGGCCACGCTGATCGCGTCGTCGATCATCGTCTGCTCTTCTTCCGAGAGCCCCTCGTAGAACTCCTGGTTGGCCATCACCGCGGTGGTGAAGTTGTTGTGGCCGGCGCGGGTGATGTAGTCGGTCACCTCGTACATCTTTGTGGACTCGATGAAGAACGCCGGGTTCTCCTGGCCCTGGATGATGCCGGTCTGCAGCGCGCCGTAGACCTCGCCCCACGGCAGCGGCGTCGGCGTCGCGCCGAAGGCCTTGTAGCTTTCCACCAGCAGCGGGTTGGTCATCACGCGGAACTTGACCTCGTCAAGATCGGCGGGCCCCTCGACCGGCTCGGTCGTGGTCATCATGACCTCGCCCTCGGGGAACATGGTCAGCAGCTCGAGGCCCTGCTCCGCGTAGAGCGGCGGGAACATCTCGTTGATCGCCTTGGAGTTCTTGAAGAAGCTCGCCAGCGTCGCGGTGTCCTGCGGCAGCAGGTACGGCACGAAGAACACCTGCGCCTCGGGGATCAGCGCGCCGGTGAAGCCCGGCGACTGGTCGACGAACTGCAGGATGCCCGACTGGGCCTGCTCCATGATGTCGGCGGACTCGCCGAGCGTGCCGAACGGGAAGAGCTGGATCTCGTGGTCCGAGTTCGCCTCGACCTCTTCCTTGAACTTCTGTGCGAACTTGCCCTGCACCTCGTCCATCGCCTCTTCGAAGGCGTAGCGCCAGGTGTCGGCCGAAGCTGCGCCTGCGCTCAGCAGAAGTGCGATGGCCGTGCTTGCAAGAATGGGTTTGCGGGTCATTGTCGTCTCCCTGTTACCGGGCCCCGCCGGGGCAAAATCGCTGCGGCGGGCCTTTTCCATGCGACAGAAGCTGGCTCTGTCGGGACGTGGGTCAAGCTTCTGGTCCAAGCGCCCCCATGTCAAACCGATTTCCGAAAAACCCGGCAATTCCGGGAAATTGGCCCCCATGATGAAGGCAAAACAGGCAGGTAAACACCCGCCGTGGATTGACAAATCCGCCCGTGCCCGGAACAAGCAGAAGCATGTCCCAGACCCGTCTCGACCATCGCGACATCGCCATTCTTGCGACGCTGTGCCGTGAAGGCCGCATCGCCAAGACCGAGCTTGCCGCGCGGGTGAACCTGTCGCCCACGCCCTGCTGGGAGCGCATGAAGCGGCTTGAAAAGGCCGGGTTGATAACGGGTTACCGGGCCGAGATCGACCTTGCCGGCCTCGGGCCGCATGTCGAGGTCTTCGTGACGGTCGAGCTGGAAAGCCACCGCGCCGAGAGCTTCCAGATCTTCGAGAGGACCGTCGCGCAGATCGACGAGATCACCGGCTGCTGGGCCATCGGCGGCGGCTACGACTACCTCATGCAGATCGTTGCGCGCGACGTGTCCGCGTTTCAGGCGCTGATGGACGGGCTGCTTGAAAGCCGCGCCGGGGTCCGGCGCTACTACAGTTACATCGTCACCAAGCCGGTGAAGACCCTTCCGCCCGCCCTCGGCCTGCTGCGCGACTGACCTCCCCGGGCCCTGCCCGCCCCCTCGGACGACGTTTGCTGCGGTGCGGAGAAAACCTCTCCCTCGATAGCGTCAAAGAGAGAAAATTTCTTTCTCCTGCGGAAACCCGGAGGAACTCTCTGCGCCGGCGCTGGCATAACTCCAGCATCAAAGGAGGTGCGCCCAGATGAGCGATCTTTCGAATACCCCGGCTTTCGGCCTGAGCGATACCGAACTGATGCCCGAACAGGGCGATTTCCCCGGCAACGGCCGGCTTGCCGTGCGCGATCCGTCGACCGGTGCGCTCGTGGCGCAGGTCGCGATGAGCGACGCCACCGGCGCCCGTGCCGCCGTCGATGCCGCGCAGGCGGCCTTCCCCGACTGGTCCACGACCCTGCCGCAGGTGCGCGCCGAGATCCTGCACCGCTGGCACGCGCTGATCATGGAGGCGAAGGAGGACCTGTCGCGCATCATGGTCGCCGAGCAGGGCAAGCCCATCAGCGAGGCGCGCGGCGAGATCGACTACGCCGCGAGCTTCGTCCAGTTCTACGCCGAAGAGGCGCTGCGCCCCAACATCGAGGGCGTCACCAGCCACCTGCATGACGCCGAGATGGAGCTCTGGCGCGAGCCGGTGGGCGTTGCCGCGCTGATCACGCCGTGGAACTTCCCCTGCGCGATGATCACCCGCAAGGCGGCCGCCGCACTCGCCGCCGGCTGCACCGTGGTCATCCACCCCTCGGCCGAGACGCCGCTCTCGGCGCTGGCGCTGGCCGAGCTCGCACGCCGCGCGGGCTTCCCCGAGGGCGTGGTCAACACGGTCATCGGTGACGCCGCCACCATCGTCGGCGAATGGACCGCCGACACCCGCGTGCGTGCGCTCTCCTTCACCGGCTCGACCGAGGTGGGCCGCCTGCTCTACCGCCAGTCCGCCGACACCGTGAAGCGGCTGGTGCTCGAGCTCGGCGGGCACGCGCCCTTCATCGTCTTCAAGGACGCCGATCTCGACCGTGCGGTCGCGGAAGCGATCAAGGCGAAGTTCGCCACCTCCGGGCAGGACTGCCTTGGTGCGAACCGCTTCTACATCGAGCGGCCGGTCTACCAGGAGTTCTGCGAGCGCTTCACCCGCGCCGTCGAGGCACTCACCATGGGACGCGGCATGGACGACCCCGACATCGGTCCGCTCATCCACGAACGCGCGGTCGAAAAGCAGGTGCTGCAGGTCAACGACGCTCTGAAGAACGGCGCGAAGCTGCTGACCGGCGGCGCCATCGACCACGACCGGGGGCCGCTCTTCTTCCAGCCGACCGTGCTCGCCGACGTGCCCGACGCGGCGGCGATCATGTCCGAGGAAAACTTCGGCCCCGTCGCCCCGCTCACCCCCTTCGACGACGAGGGCGAGGTCATCGGGCGCGCCAACGCGACGGAATACGGGCTGGTGGCCTATGTCCACAGCCTCGATCCGCGCCGCATCTACCGGCTGACCCGCGCGCTGCAGTTCGGCATGGTCGCGGTCAACCGCACCAAGGTCACCGGCGCCCCGATCCCCTTCGGCGGCACCAAGCAATCCGGCATCGGCCGCGAGGGCGCCCGCCAGGGGCTCGAGGCCTTCACCGACATCAAGTACGTCTGCCGCGACTGGGGCTGACACCGAGGCTGAAAGGACAACAACAGAATGCTGACGAACGACCAACTCGGGAAGTGGGACCGCGAGAACTTCTTCCATCCCTCGACCAACCTCGGACAGTTCGCCCGTGGCGAGGCGCCGCAGCGCATCGTGACCGGCGGCGAGGGCTGCCACATCACCGACCGTGACGGCAACCGCCTGCTCGACGGCTTCGCCGGGCTCTACTGCGTGAACGTGGGCTACGGCCGCACCGAGATTTCCGAGGCCATCGCCAAGCAGGCGCATGAGCTGGCCTATTACCATGCCTATGCCGGCCACGGCTCGGAGGCATCGATCACGCTGTCGAAGATGGTCATGGACCGCGCACCCGACAACATGGCGCGGGTCTACTTCGGCCTCGGCGGCTCGGATGCGAACGAGACCAACATCAAGCTGGTCTGGTACTACAACAACATCCTCGGCCGTCCCGAGAAGAAGAAGGTCATCTCGCGCTGGCGCGGCTACCACGGCTCGGGCCTGATGACCGGCTCGCTGACCGGCCTCGAGCTCTTCCACAAGAAGTTCGACCTGCCGCTGGCGCAAGTCGTCCACACCGAGGCGCCGTACTACTACCGCCGCCCCGAGGGCATCGAGTCCGAGGCCGATTTCGTCGCCCACTGCGTGGCGAAGCTCGAGGAGCTCATCGAGGCCGAAGGCGCCGACACCATCGCCGCCTTCATCGGCGAGCCGGTGCTGGGAACAGGGGGCATCGTGCCGCCGCCCGCCGGGTATTGGGAGGCGATCCAGCCGATACTGGAAAGGCACGACATCCTGCTCATCGCCGACGAGGTGGTGACGGGCTTTGGCCGTCTCGGCACCATGTTCGGCTCCGCGCATTACGGGCTGAAGCCTGACCTCATCACCATCGCCAAGGGCCTGACCTCGGCCTATGCGCCGCTCTCCGGCTCTATCGTGAGCGAGAAGATGTGGAAAGTGCTGGAGCAGGGCACGGATGAGAATGGCCCCATCGGCCACGGCTGGACATATTCGGCCCATCCCGTCGGCGCGGCGGCGGGGGTGGCCAATCTCAAGCTTCTGGACGATCTGAACCTGATCGAAAACAACCGCGAGGTGGGCGGCTATCTCAACCGCATCATGACCGAGGCGCTCGGGCATCACCCG
>MDTG01346847.1_pt1 | contig 23076 bp, 21 predicted proteins | sample 811421 | NCBI WGS metagenome assembly MDTG01 (sample SAMN05326645, study PRJNA326480) | marine metagenome | isolation source: seawater | place: Pacific Ocean: South East | collected 2011
AAGCTTTGCCTGCTATATCCTTGGCAACAAATCAAGCTGATCTCACTGCCATAGCCAATGATTTTGGTTTTGAGTATATTTTTTCAAGACAAATTGAAGCGATTGGTAGGAGAGGAGATTTATTGATTGCAATTTCAACTTCAGGTAATAGTAAAAATGTTATAAAAGCAATAGAAGCTGCCCAAAAGAAAGATATTCAAGTAATTATATTGACAGGAGAAAATGGCGGGGAAATTAATAATTTTGACTGCACTAAACTCAAAGTTCCAAGTAATAATGTTGCAAGAATTCAAGAGAATCATATTCTTATTGGGCATATTATTTCAAAATATATAGAATTGAATATTTGAACTAAATTGAAAATCCAGATTTTTTAGCGTCATTATAAAACATCTTAACAGTTTCCAATGAAAATTCGTCTAGGTCTTTACCATAATCTTTATGGTAAGCGTTTATAAGAGAAAAAGGAACTGTAATTATATCTGTATTGGTTCTAGAAGCTTCTATTATATTAAAGATTTCACGAGTGCTAGCCCATAAAGTCTCAACTAAAGGATCTTTTTTTGTTAATTCAGAAGCAAATTGCATTGTAGGTTCAGGATCTAAGCCAGCATTTGCTATTCTACCAGCAAAAATTGAAATGATAGAATTAATATTTGGATTTAAAGCTTCATATACTTTTTCAATGTGCTCATGTGTAAATAATGCAGTAGCATTTACTTTAACACCTTCATTACTTAGCTTGTGAATAAGGTCATATGTTGGCACTGACTTAGTATTAGTTACCGGAATTTTTACCCAAACATTATCTCCTAAATCTCTTAATATTAGGGCTTGTCTATACATTTCATCTAAATCATCAGAAAAAACTTCGAATGATATAGACTTTTCCTTTACGTTAGATAAAACTTCCTTTGCAAAACCTAAGTAATCTGTTATTCCGAGCCTAGCCATAAGTGTAGGATTCGTTGTAAAACCATCGATAAAATCATCCTGCGACATTTTTATTATTTCTTTGATGTCTGCACCATCTGCATAAATTTTTACTCCTAAACTTTTCATTTGACTGACTCCCATTTCATTTCATTTGCTAATAATATTGGATGCGCTACTAATAAATGCCAAACCACTGCTTGAAAAGCTTCAGTGTGTGGTGTTATGTTTGATACATTTACAGTAGGCACAATAATACATTCATCAGCTACTTCTGCAGTATAACCACCATCACGTCCTACAACACCACAAATTTTTGATCCAATTTTTTTAGCAAGTTTAAGTGACTCTAAAATATTTACACTAATATTTTTTTCTAAGTTTCCTCCGCCAACTGAAAAAATAAATAACATATCATTTTCATTTAAATGAGAACCTTTAAGCCAATTAACATAACAAGTATCCCAACCATCATCATTCACCCTTGCAGTTAACTCAGAAACATTGTCAGTAGGAGCATAGCTTTCGATTCCACATATTTTACGGAAATCATTAACTGCATGTCCAGCATGCCCGGCTCCACCACCAACACCTAAGAAAAAAATTCTACCCTTAACTGTTCTGACAGAGTTAATCAAATCAGCAATGTTTTCAATTTTTTTAGGATTTATTAAATTACAAATCTCAATACACTCTTTTAAATATTTACTTGAAAAACTCATTTTACCTCAAAATGTTAATTTTTACTTATTTAATAATACTAATATTTTCAGAAACATATAGTTTTAATTTTTCTACCTACCTGAACCCTTAAGAACTACAATAATTGTCTTAAAAAATATTTTAATATCAAGCCAAAGAGACCAATTATCTATATACTCTAAATCAAGATTAACCCATTGATCAAAGTCTGATATATCGTTTCTTCCACTTACTTGCCAAAGACAAGATATTCCTGGAACAACACTTAGTTTTCTGAAATGCCAATCTTTATAATTTGGAAATTCATTAAATCCTGCTGGTCTTGGACCAATAAAACTCATATCACCTTTTAAAACAGAATAAATTTGTGGTAATTCATCTAGACTGTATTTTCTCAATATATGACCAATTTTAGTAATTCTTGGATCTTTAGTCATTTTAAATACTGGCCCATCCATCTCATTTGATTCTTCTAATTTTTCTTTAACTTTGTCAGCAAATCTATGCATGGTTCTAAATTTATATCCTACAAACTCTTTTCCTTGAATCCCGTGAACTTTCCATGCATAAAAAACTGGAAACCCGTCCATGATTACTACTAAAATAATTATAGATAACATAATGGGACTCAAAAGTATAATTAAAAAAACTGCAAACGTTATATCCAATAATCTTTTGACTCCGTAATATAAAAATTTATTTGTTACGTGATTTTTCTCAATCATTTTTAGGATATTATATATTTAATTTCATCTAAACTACTAACTTTTAAAGAAGAGTTTAGCTCTTTGTTATGATTCCTTGAAACTAAAATAAAAGAAACATTTGCGTTTTTTGCGCACTCTTCATCCACTATTGAATCGCCTATAAAATAACTTCTAGAAAAATCTATTTTCCATTTTTCTTTAGCATCAAATAACATCTTTGGAGAAGGTTTTTTACTTCCATTTATGGAATATTTATCATCAAAAGAATAATATATTTCATCAACATGTAACTTTTCATTTATTTCTCTATCAATTTTATCTAATTCATTAATTGACATTTTTTTTCTTGATATATCTGGTTGATTTGATACAACAAAAATTAAAAAATTATTTTTTAATAAGTAGTCAATACATGATTTTATATCTTTATGAAAATCAAATTCACTGTATTTCCTTGGTGAAAAAAAACCATTATTTCTTTTTACAAGTTTATTAATAACTCCATCTCTATCAAAAAAAATTGCTTTATTATTATACATCTATAGGTTGATTTTTTTGGCTTGAATTATAAATGGCATCAACAATTAAGTTTGCTTGATATCCATTATTTGATTGTTCACTTTTAGAAATTAAATCTTTAAAGAACTTCCATTCTTTTAACCAGGAATCATCACTTACAGGAAAAGAGAAATTTTTAATTTGTGGTAAACCACCTTTCATATTTCTTTGCCCAAGAGTGAGTTTTTCTTTACCATATGACCCACCTAATCCATTTATACTTATATAGCCTTTGGTACCAAAAATATTAAACTCAAATTTATTCTTCCAATATATCCATCCTACAGTAAAAACAAAGTTGATATTATTTTCATACATTAACATAAATGATGCAGAATCTTCAACTTTAGACTTCCATACAAGCTGTCCAGTTTTTCCAAAAACCTTTTTTGGTAATCCTTTAAATAAAATAGCTAAATCGATCAAATGAACCCCTTGATCTATCAATTCTCCACCGCCACTTAAATCTGGATTCATTCTCCACTCTTCTTCCATTCCTGCTCTTCCTCCATGACCATAATGTCCATGAATATGTAAAATATCTCCTATTTGATTTTTATTAATAAGGTCTATTGATTTTAAAATTGAAGGGTGAAATCTATGATTGAATCCTGTATATAAAATTTTATTATTTTTTTTCGCGCAGTCAGTCATTTCTTTACTTTCAAAAACATTTTTACCTAGAGGTTTTTCTGATAAAACATGCTTATTATTATTTAATGATTTAATTGCAATTTCTTTAATTAGGTAGTTTGGTGTAGATATAATAACTATATCTATATTATCATTATTCACTATATCATTATAATTATTAGTAAAATCTGAATTAACTTTTTCAGACAATTTTTTAGCTAGATTAATATTGCTATCACATACAGTATGAATATTTTCATTTGGAATACTCATAGCTCTTTTTTCTCCAATTAAACCGCAACCAATAATAGCAACATTCATGATTTTAAGACTTATTAGTAAAAAATTTTCCGTCTATTCTTCTCAATGTCGCAAAATCATTATCTGATTTAAGCTTATCCTGAAAAGCTTTTTCTTCCCATGGATCCCATGGTGCTGAAATGAATTTTCCAGTTATACCATTAGAAATATCAGAAAGTAAAAAAACTGTTAAATCAGCAGCTTTTTCTGGAGGTACTCCCCCCTCCTCAATCTGTTTTTTTGTATTATCATAAAAATCAGAACCTACTACACTTGACCCAGCGCTTATAGTCTCTTGATGAAGCCTAGTAATTACAAAGCCTGGAGCTATAGAATTTATATCAAAGCCATCTTCTTTAAGTTCAATCGCAAGATTCTCAGTGAACCTAACAATCGCTGCCTTACTTGAAGCATATGCAGAATAATTTGGAAAAGGAGATGCTGCACCACCACCAGAAAAATTTATTATTTTTTTATTAGTATTAGATTTTAACAAAGGAGCGAAAACGTTGCACATATATACAGTCCCAAGCAAGTTAATATTAATTGCTTGCGAAAAGTCTTCCATATTCAATTGTGATGTTTTTCCAATTGGACCATAAATCCCAGCACAATTAACTATGCCATCAATTTCCAAATTTTTGCTCTTTATCCATTCTGCAAAAATAGTTATATCTTTTAGATTACTAACATCTAACGAATATGCTAAATGATTCCTATTAGATATAGAACAAATTTTTTTCAAAGATTCATCCAAATCATTTTGATTGCGAGCAACAATAATGACTTCAGCGCCTTGAATTGCACACGCTTCTGCAACAGATAAACCAATACCTAAACTACCACCTGTTATAACTATTCTTTTTGATTCAAGCTCATTCATTATTTCCTCCTAATGAATAATAATTTATTTTATTTTTTATAAATATTTTTTTGTTAAGAAAATTTTTAGTATCAAAAATAATAGGTTTATTCATTTTTTCTTTTATTTTCTTCCAATCTAAATCTTTAAACTCTGGCCATTCAGTGAGTAAAACAAGAAGATCAACATCATTAGCGACATCATTAATATCTTTAGCTATTGTAAAATTTGGTTTGAAATTTAACTCTGTATAATCTGCTTTTGGATCATAAACCTTAACATTTATTTTTTCTGAAACAAGTATTTCAACTATTTCAAGAGGTAGACTACGTCTTAATGTACTTGTTCCTGGCTTATAAGTTAAGCCGAGGATACCTACAGTTTTTTCTTTTTTATCATCTAGAAGTTTGACAATTTTTTGAGCAATGATATTTTTTCTTTCAAGATTTGCTTTATGAATGTAGCCAAATAAATTTGCATGCCCTGAAACTTTATCATTGAAATCGTCTAGCACTCTTAAATCTCTTCCTAATGTACCTCCAGAAAATCCAATTCCAGGTGAAAGGTAGGCTTTTTGGCCTATTCTTTGGTCTGATTTTAATCCTTCAACAACATTATTAATATTTGCGCCAGATTCTTCACAAATATCAGAAAGATTATTTGCGAAAACAACGCTTAGTGCTAAAAAAGAATTTATGCCATGTTTCACCACTTCAGAACTTTCAACATTCATTGCTAAGATATTATCTGTTATAATTTCTAGTAGTGATATGCATCTTTTTTCAGTTTCTTCATTAGATGTGCCAAGTATTATCCTACCAGGATTAAGATAGCATTCTATAGCCTCTCCAAGACGTAAATTTTCTGGTGAATAAGCTAAATTTAGCGTTTTATTATGATCAGTTAGTATTCTTTCAAGGATTGAACAATACCCTACTGGTGACTGTGAGCTAACAATAAGTATAGAATTATCTTTCATAACCTTAGAGGCATCAATAACAGATTTTTCTAGAATTGTTAAATCACAAGAATCATTATTATCTACTGGTGTATCATATGATAGTAAAATAAAATCACAATCATTAAGTGATTTAATATCATTAGAAAAATTTAAAGTATTTTTTTTTAAACCATTATTTATAATTGTATTTAGTTCTGGTTCGAAAACTGGCGGAATACCATTTAACAAGTCATCAACTCGATTTTTTTCATAATCAAAACCAATAACCTTATAACCTAGCTTAGACCAAGCAGCACAAAGAACGCTACCTAAGTGCCAAAGTCCTATAACTCCAATCTTATTCATCTGTGGTTTGATATAATTTTTGAACCATCTAAATCAAAAGAATAGTTTAATTCTTTAAGTCCTTTGGATGCCATAGCACTTCTGAGTAAATGATGATCTTTGCTACAATAAAAAGTAAAGAATCCACCTCCTCCTGCACCAGATATTTTTCCACCCAATGCACCATTTTTCATAGCGGTGTCATAAATAGAATCAATTGTATCGTTTGTAACGCCTGAAGAAAGCTTTTTCTTCATCTCCCAATGATCTCTGAACATTACACCTAAATCATCTAACTTACCTGACTGCACAATTTCTAAAATTGTGTATCCAGATTCTTTTATATAATGAAGCGAGTTAAGCACTTCTTCATTATTTTTTTTTGTAGAATTATCCTGCTCATTCAAAATTGTATTATTTTTTCTCTGCTGACCTGTATAGAAGATTAATAGATTCCTATTTAGGTCGTTTATAATAGATTTTTCTAATTGAATTTTTGTTGGTTTAACTACACCTTTTTTATCTATATCTAATCTTACGAATCCACCAAGTGCCGCTAAATATTGGTCTTGTTTACCCATTGGTTTTTTTAAAATATCCATTTCGATCGTACATGCTTCATCAGCTAAAAATTCTAAACTCTTATACATACCTTGTGATGAATACAAAGCATTCAAAAGGCCGACCGTATAAGTACTTGAACTACCTAATCCTGAACCAGCTGGAATGTCTGACAAAGAAGCAATTTCAATCTTTGAATTAATACCTGTTCTTTGAAAACAAGCTCTAGCAATATCATGTTCTAATTCTTCGACATTTTTGACTGTTTCAGACTTGCTATATTTTAATCTGATTAAATTATCAGCAGATGGTCGATTTAAACAAACATACATATATTTTGATAAGCAGAAACTAAAGATGAATCCACCGTGATTTTCATAGTAGCTAGGAAGGTCTGTTCCACCTCCGCCTAATGTTATTCTGAATGGTGTTCTTGAAACAATCATATATTCAAATTACATGTTCTTTTATATAATCTATAGATTTTTTTAATCCGTGCTGCAAAGTTACTTTTGGTGACCAACCAATTTTTTTTGCTTTATCAATATTGGCTAAATTTTCTTGAGCTTCAAAATCAAAGTTTTTACCAAAAATTGGTTTAATGTCTGAGCTAAGTATATTTGCTATATTTTCAAAGATAAATTTTATAGAGTGACTTTCTCCTGATCCAATATTAAAAATTTCATTATTGGTATTTTCATTTTCAATACACATTAAATGAAACCTATTTACATCATCAACATATATGAAGTCTCTTTTTTTTGATCCATCTCCAAAAATTGTTGGGGGGTTATTTTTTAAAAGACTAATAATAAATGCGCTGAAAACTGGAGGCACGGACCTTCTATAGTCTTGCCTAGGTCCATAAACATTAAAATATCTTAAGCCGGTTGTAACTAAACCTTTTGATTTTGAATAGTCTTTGGCTATTAGATTAGTTGTAATTTTTGATATAGCATATATACTCTGAGGAGCAATATCTGACTCTTTACTAGGTAAAATTTTTGACCCCTCGTAAACGGAAGAAGATTCAGCATATATAACTTTTTTGACGTTATTCATAAGCGCTGCATCAAAGATATTAATTGTTCCATTTACATTAATATCGAATGTTTCAAGGGGATTTTCTTGGCAGTCTGTAATACAATTTTTTGCCGCTAGATGAAATACATAATCTACATCTTTAAATAGTTCAGAAATATTTAAATCTCTAATATCTGCATTATGAAATTTAACCCCACTAGGTATCTGCTCTTTAACCCCATATGATAAATTATCAATGCCTATTACTGTATAATTTTTCTTTAAAAGTGAACGAGCAAGATTGCTTCCAATAAACCCGGCTACCCCTGTAATTAAAATTTTCATGTACCTATTCTTCTCATCAATTGTTTGAAGCTTAATATAAAATATATCTATGAAAATATCTGATTTATTGGGAAATACCCAATTTAATTTTTTCTTTAATTTCTTTTGCAATAGATAAAGATGAAGTAAGTCCGGGAGACTCGATACCTATCAAATTAATTAAATTGTTATTCACATAATCTATTTTAAAATCTTGAAAGGATTGATCTTCGCAATAAATCTTTGGTCGTATTCCAGAAAAGTCAACTTTTAAATCTTCAAAATCTATATTAACATATTTTTTAATGTTATTATAAAAATCATCTTTATAGTAATCGTCATTAGCGTAATCAATCTTAGAAACTGGGTATGCATTTGGTCCAAAACCAACATTACCCTCTAAATCTATAACTGCGTGGATACCAAGTGAGAGCTTAGTTGGTAATGGATATATTAAATGTGAAAAAATATTTTTACATTTACTGGAAGTATAATAATCTCCTTTATAATACATTAGCTTATATTTATCTTTATAAATCATATTGCCAATTTTATCTGACCAAAGTCCAGCCGCATTAATAAGTGTATTACATTGAATCTTTTCATTATTTTCAAAGTATACTGTAATTACATCATTGCTAGTTTCAATATTATTAACCAAATATTGGTATAAAAAATCAACTCCATTTTTTGAACTTAAGTATTCAAGTCTACCCATAAATTGATGTGCATCAAAAATTCCTGTCGATGGTACAAAAAGTCCATATTTCGCTTTCAGGCTTGGTTCCATTTTTTGTAATTCATTTTTTGAGATTATTCTAAGATTGTTTAAACCATTTTTTTCGCCATTTTTTTTTAGTTTTTTAATTCTTTTTAGCTCATCTTCATTTTGAGCAATAATAATTTTTCCGGTATTTCTATAGCTGATACCATGTAATTCGCAAAAATTATATATCATTTCATTACCTCTAACACAATGAAATGCTTTTTTTGAATTTTCAGGATAGTAAATACCAGAATGAATAACCTGACTGTTTCTACTGGATGTATGATGTCCAAATGATTTTTCTTTATCAATAACAATAATTTTTTTATTACTCTTGCTGAGTTCATTGGCAATTGATAAGCCAATGACACCTGATCCAATGATTGCTATATCATAATTCATACTAAAATATAATGGTTTAATTCCTTTTATCTTGTTAGATTTTTTTTCAAAAATTATTTATAAAAATACGCGAGGATTAAATGAAAATTAAAGAAAAAATTGGTGTAATAGGCGCCGGATTTGTTGGCAGTTCTGTGAAATTTGGCTTTTCACCGCAAACAAACTGCGACGCTGAAGTATTAGTCAACGATAAGAAGGAAGAATTATCAACTCATTCCTTAGTAGAGATTATTGAAAATTGTGATATTATATTTATTTCTGTTCCTACTCCTTCCAATCCGGACGGAAGTGTTAATACGGATATAATTAATAATCTTTTCGAAGATATTTTAAAAATTGATGGTCATGAAAAGCCTGTATTTTTATTGAGATCAACTGTTGTTCCTGGAACCTGCTCAGGTTTTTCAGAATCTTTTCCCTCAATAAAACTTGTGTTTAATCCTGAATTTTTGACTGAAAGAAGTGCTAAATTTGATTTCATTAATCAGTCTAGATATATATTAGGTGCAAATAATGAAGAATATATCGAACCAGTTGCCAGTCTTTACAAAAAAAGATTTGGTGAAACAATATCTATAATAAAAACAAATTATCAGACAGCTGAGCTTATAAAATATATGAACAATTGTTTTTTTGCAACAAAGGTATCATTCTTAAATGAAATGTACATGATTGCTGAAAAATCTGGTGCAGACTGGGATAAGGCTGTTGAAGGTTTTATACGTGATGGTAGAATTGGCCATAGTCATCTTGCTGTACCAGGACCAGATGGAAAATTTGGATTTGGTGGAAGCTGCTTCCCAAAAGACATGCAAGCAATTATATCTTATGCTAAAACACTTGGTATTGATCTAAACACTTTATCAGGAGCTTGGGAAACAAATCTTAATGTAAGACCTGAGAAGGATTGGGAAAAACTCAAAGGACGAGCAGTAGTCTAGTTTATTGATTGCAGTAATTTTTTATTAAATCAATAACTAAATCTAAATCAGAATTTTTGATCTCTGGATACAATGGCAGTCTTACAAGAGTATCAGTAAATAAATCAGCATTTACACACTCAATGTTTTTTTTACTCATTTTATTATAATACGGGGCTCTATGTAAAGATTGATAGTGTGTAACTACTTGTACTCCATTTTTGGCCATGTAGTTAATGAAATTATTTTTATTTTTTTTATTATTTAAAGTTAGATAAAAAATGTGTCCATTATGATTTATCTTTTCTTCATGTTCATTAATTACGAAGTTTTTATTCTTTATTTTTGATATGTTCTTATAATAGTATCTCCAGGCACTGATCCTGTGCTTACTGATTGTATCTAAATCTTGTAATTGTCCGTAAAGAACAGCTGCAAGTAAATCAGAGGGCAAATAAGATGAACCTTTATCTATCCATCTATATTTATCAACTTTTCCACGAATGAAATCTTTTCGATTAGTACCTTTTTCTCTAATAATCTCTGATCTTTCAATATATTTTTCATTATTTATAGCTAGCAACCCTCCCTCACCGCAAGAAATATTTTTTGTACCATGAAATGAAAAAGTAGATAAGTCTCCAAAAGATCCTAAAGGTTGCATATTATAAAAACTATTGACTGCTTGTGCAGCATCTTCAACTAGCACCAAATTATTTTTGGAGGTAATTTTCTTAAGTCTTTCCATATCACAGGATGCACCGGCATAATGTACAGCAAGAACTGCCTTTGTTTTTGGGGTTATAAGATTTTCTAAATGGTTTAAATCAATATTAGGAGAATCTTTGCTGCTGTCACAAAATACAACTTGAGCCCCTTCTCTAATAAAAGCATTAGCACAAGAAACGAAGGTATAGCTTGGCATAATAATTTCATCACCTTTTTTAAAATCTAATAGAATGGCACATATTTCTAAAGCATGGGTACAGCTTGTAGTTAATAAAGTGTGTTTAAAATCATATCTTTCTTTAAAAAAATTTTGACAAAGATCTGTAAATGGACCATCGCCAACATGAAAATTTGATTTCATAGATTGCGAAGCATAGTTATAGCTTTTAATCGTTAGATTAGACTTATTAAATGGTATCATCATAAATTTCTTTATATTTCTCTATCATAGTTTCTCTGGAAAATTGTTGGACAAAATCTTGTGAACTTATTTCAAAACTATTCATATCATTCTCAATATATTTCTGAAGTTCTAATGACCTATTATAAGTAGAACTTGAGGTAAGTATTTTCCCTCTTTCGCTTGAAACAAAATCCTTGGCTCCTCTAAAGTCTTTTGTAATAATTTTAGTATTATTATAAATAGATTCAATCATAATTAGTGGCAATCCTTCATTTTTTGATGTAAAAAGAGTATAATCAAATAAATCATAAAATGATGAATAGTTTTCTTTAAATCCAGCAAGAAATACATTTTTCAATGAATTTTCTTTAATAAAATTTTTGCATTCATTCATCAAGGAACCATCTCCAATTATATAAAAAAACAAATTATTATTACTAATTAAATATTTTGCATATTCAAGTATTTCAAGAGGATTCTTTTGGTTATCTAATCTGATAATACTTCCGATAATTTTTTTATTAATTTTTAACTTCTTGAGATTATAATAGTCATTATCATGTAATGATGATTTATTTAAAGAATTAAAATCAATTCCATCAGGTACGATTCTTACATTTAATTTTTTGTTAATTTTTGAAAAAACCATATTTTTTTCACTTTCAGTTACAGCAACTATGGTTTGATTTGGAATGAAAGATAAAATTTTTTCAAGATATAAAAATAAAAATTTTTTAAAGCCTTTTTGACCTTCAAAATACCAATTATTTGGTGTATAAATAACTTTAATAGGTGAGAAAATTGATGCAACTCTTGCAATCATACCTGGCTTAGCAGCGTGAGCATGAACAATATCAATTTTATATTTGTAAGAAATAAAAATTAGTTTAATAATATTATATACGTCACTCATTATGCTAACATTTCTTTTAATATCAAAAGAGATGATAGAATTTTTGTTTTTGATAGATTGAGTTAATGGACCGGATTTCTGCATACCAAAATAAAATGTTTTATTGCTATCATTTTCACAAAGATCAATAAATGATAAGATAATTTTTTTTAATCCATTAACTGCTGAAGAGTTATGTCTATTTAAGATTAATATTTTCATAGAGTCCAATTATTTTCTTTGCGTTAGTTAACCACGATTTTTCAGATGCATTCTTAAAATTATATTTTATATCACTTTTTGTTAATAAAGATGCGTTTTCAAATGCTTTACTTTTTTCTAAAAAAAATAGTTTTGAATCACTTTTTTTAGCTTCAGAATAACTTGTAGTAACAACAGGCATACCTAATGAAAGATATTCATATAATTTTAAAGAAGTAACTGAATCTGTTAATTTATCAACCTTATATGGTATAAACCCAATATCAAATTTAGAAATCATACTTCCAACATCAGAATAAGGAACTGGATCATAATATTTGACATTTTTAAGTGATAAAATATCATTTATGAGTGGATTTGAATCTTTAATACTACCCAGAAAATTAAATTTAATACTAGGATTATTTTTAACTACATCTAAAATTAATTCATAATCTAAAGCAACATTAAAGGTTCCATGATAGATGACATTGATATTTTTCTGATCTATATCTTTAAATCTAAATCGAAACTTATCAAGCTCCACACCACCATAAAGCAATAAATCATATTTACCATATCTAGATAAATTTGGATTAGAAACTACAATCTTAGTAGTTTTATGATTGTATATTTTTTTTAAAGATTGTGAACGAATTTTTTTTAAAAAATTAGGTTGAGGTGTTTCAAGAAAATCTTGAGTATTATAAAATATTATTGAAGATTTTTTATAAAATTTGCTACAAAGATCAATGAAATGATCACCCAATGGATCATAGTTTATAATAAAATCAAAACTGATATCTTGCAAATTACTTATTTTTTTAAACTCATAATTTTTTCTAAAATAATTAAAAAAATATCCTAGGATTGGAAATATTCCAGGATTATATATAATTAGGCTATTATTAAATGAATTGGTTTTTTTTGAAAAAATTCTTTTTAAGAGGATAAAAATAATCTTCCAATTTCTAGCAAGATTGAAAAAAGATAATGGCTTCTCAATATATATAACTTTGTATCCTAAATGGACAAAACTTCGTGCGATTTTTTGCATACTACCATCATCATCTAAAAAATTAGATATCGAATTTATAAGTATAGTCTTATTATTAATTTTGTTTTTCATACTTTTCAGGTTGATTATTAGAAATTAAAAAACTAAAAATTAAAAAAAATGGAGTTAAAACTATTTGAGAATCCCAAACAGAGTAGCTAGATAAAAGCGCACATAGCAAGATAAAGATAAAAATATATAATAATGGTTTTCTTAAGATGTTATTATTGAGCTCTAATAAATAGGATAGAATATTTTTTAGCAATAACATAAAAATTAAAAAAACTACGATTCCAAATTCGCCAAGAATAGTTAAATAAAATGAACTTTTACTGAAAAAACCGGACAATGGTAGAAAATTGAATTGACCAAATGCCTCAACATAAAAGATATCAGAAATAAAATTAGGCGACATGAAATTTTGAATTAAAGAAATAGATGAAGGTCCTCCAAAAAGAGCTGGTCCAATACCAAAAAAAATATTCTTAAAAGATAAAGAAAATTGTTCAAATAATATTAATAACATCTGAAAAGGGCCTGAATAATATAAAAGTTCAGTGAAAGAAAAATTATTAGAGTATTCTAAAATTCTTGGGGAAAATGTATAAATAAAAAAATCAATATTGATTAAACTAAATGTCAATATTAGTAATGAAATAAATATATTTCTTTTACTAAGTTTTGAAAAAATTATCAGTAACAAAACTATTAGAAAAAATATTGATGCTTTTTCATTTGATGATAAAAATGCACAAAAAATATTAATTGGAATTATGTAAAAGAATTTTTTTAAATAATTTTCATTTGAAATAATGAACAATGCACTTGAATAAGAAAAAATTGCTTGAACATGTGCATCTGAAAAAATTCCCCTAAAGTAATCACCATCAACAAATGCTCCATTAAACAAGAATAAAAATTGATGGAAAATTACAAAGCAATTGATGATCATGATAAAAAAAAGAATTTTTATAAAATTATCTATTATTTTTTGATCAAAATTTAATTTTGACGCAATATTAAATACTAAAAAGGGACATAAAAGTTCGTAAGATGCCCGAAAAATATATGTTTCTGGCACTAAACCTTCTGCTATTGACACTATTGATACTATAAGAACACCAAAAAAAAGTAAAAATATATTAGTTTCAAATTGACTGATTTTACTTTTTGATAAAATAAATAATATAAAGAAATATACGTTTAATACAATAAATAAAAAGGCCTCTAAATACCTTATCTCTGGTCCAATAAAGCTAAAAATTGAGTAAATTTCTGTTCCACCTTCTTGACTAATTAATCTTGCATTTGAATAAATAAATGGCCAGAGTATTAAAAAATATGTAAAAAGAAATTTAATATTTTTCATCTCTTTTTATATATCCTGTATTGGCCATTAATTGAAATGAAATTTATAGATAAAAGATTATCTATTATTTTTTTTACTTCATCTGGTAAGCTTTCAAAGTAATCTTTGGATAAAATAATTAAATCAATGTTATATTCACTTAAAATAAAATCAAGGTTTTTCAGATTTATGATTGGATACTCTTTTAATATAATACCAACATTTGGTAAATCTTTTCTGAATCCTACTGACGAATTGAAAATGTTATGGTGAGTTCGTGCTGCTAATTCAAAACCTGATAATGTGTTCAGTGGATTTAGTAAAATATTTTTTGGGTTTTTAATATTTTCAAGATATTTATAAGATTCATCGTAATCAAGAAATGTATCTTTATTATATGTTCTATAAATGTAAATCAATTCAATTATGTATATAAAAAAATAAAAGCATAAAAAATAGATAATAGTCTCATTGGAAAAAGTCTGCCCCATAACTATAAATATAGGTAAAGCTGCATGCACAAGGTATCGCTCGGCTTCTCCAAGAAAAATCAAATATTTACTGTTTATAAATATAAAAAGAATAAAGCTCACTAATATTATATTAACAAAAAAAATGTTTTCAGAATAATCAATGAAATAAAGCATAATAAATAATGGTAAAAATTTGATTATGGTGCTTGTAAAACTATTATTTTTATATATAGATCTAATTAATGATTTTAAATTTTCTGACTTTATAATAACATTCAAAGAATTTCTATTTGTTAAATAAAGCTTATCTTTGATCATACCAAAATACCATCGTAGATGATGATATTGTCCTATCATTGAAATTCTTAGTGTTCTACTAAAGAATATATTTAACAATAATGTTGAAAAAGACAAAAATAAAACTTCATACGATTGGTTTAATATAAGGGAAGGAAATAATAACAAGAATATTGCTTGAAGAGTAAACTTTGAAACATATAAAATGAATGAAAAAATTATTAAATATAAAATTATAAAGTATATATTTATGAACTCGAAAGCATAATATGTAAAAAGTAAGTATGTAAAAAGTATTTCAGATAGAAGCCTTGGTGTTATTGCATATAATCTTGGGCCAATGTTTGTAACACTATTGAAAATTGGCAATAAAACATATAAACCTAAAATTAAATAAATCGTTAATTGAGAAAAATTAAAATGACTTAAAATTAAATAAAGTGAGAAAATAAATAATATATCTAATATTACATTGAAAAATTTCTTCAAGGAACTCTCTGAGAAAAAAGATAAAAATAAACTTAAAAAATAAGGATATAAGGATGGATTCTCAATTTTACTATATATTAGTAATTTATCTTTTAAGATATTAACACCGAATTTTCTTCTTTTATAAAAATATTTAGAAAACAAAAAATCCCAGCCACTATCGTATGAATATCTGTGTAAAAATCCTTTACCAAATAAAATAGGTAATAACCTTAGGATTAGAACAGATGATATAAAAATTATAAATGAATTATCATACATAGCTTACATAAATAAATAAGGTTAGTATAAATAGTGACATAAGAACATTAGTAAAATTATATTTTAGGTTATATGATTTTTTTGATAGATAGAATATAGTAATCAAGGTAATTAGATAGAACGCGACAAAAGAGAGTAAAATATTTATTATGCTCAATTTCAAATAAAAAATAGTAATTAGAAAAGATAATGCACCAAGAAGATAAGAAATGAAATTATAATAAGTTTTATAACTAAGATTATTAAGTAGAACAAAATAATTAATAAGCAAATTAAGGAAATTTGATAAAAATAAAAGGGGTACAAACATTGAAAGACTTTCAAACTTGCTTTCAAGAAAGAAATGATTCAAAGTATAGAAAATTAAAATCATTAAAATATTAAATAATACTAGAATTTTTGAATAACGATTAAAAACATTTGATAACAGCTTATCGATATTTTCGGTTCTCTCTTTTTTAATAATAATTGGATCAATCATAAATCTAAATACTTCATTTAAAAATAAGTAAGCCATTGAAATTCTTAATGCCATGCTATAATTACTTAATTGAATTGCATTAAAATTATCTAGTACAATCAACCTAGTAACTAAAATAATACCAAAGCTTATTGCAACTACAGGAACAATATTTTTTGAGTATTTGATGTATTTTGAGATCTTAACGTAAGAAAATTTTGGAAGCTTGAAATCAGTATTAGAAAAAAAATGATAAAAAATTAAAATTAACTTAGGTAAAGAGAATAAAAGTAAAAGATATTGTTGAGATAAACTAAAGTTGAAATAAAATAAGTATAATAATGCAAAAAAAATCAAAATTTCGAAAACAATAAATATTAAATACTTTTTTAGATAAGATTCAAACCTGAAATGAATTAGAATTAGACCATAGAGTAAATTTGATATTAAAAATATTGATAGATAAAATGATAAACTTGAAAATTCTAAATTGAATAGCTCAAACTTCAAAACACCAAAAAACAATAATGTTCCAAATATATATATTAGCAATATGTTAAAAACAGAAGATTGAATTTCTTGATTATCTTTTTCAATATAATAAAATCTTGAGAAAGCTGATTCGGCTTGAAATCCAAAAACCAAGACACCGAAAGTGCCAATAGAAAAAATGGTTTCGAACACTCCATAAGTTTCATGAGTAAGAATCATTGCTAAAACAAAAAAAATCCCATAGGAGAATAACTTTTGAAGAATATTTATTATTAAAACTAAAGACAATGAATTAGTAATTTGCTTAAGCATTATACTATTTCGCCTTAAAATAAATGTTTAACCAAGATTCAAAATTTATGAGTGTCCAAATTAGTAAACGTTTATTTTGCTTACCTTGTAAGTGTAAATTAACTTGATCTAAAACTCCTTCGTAATCGAGATATTCATACATAGAAGAATTTTTATTTTTAACAATACTTTCAATAAAATTAATACTCTGTCCTTTAAACCAAGAACCATCAGGACCTGAAAAACCTTGTTTTTTGTTTTTTGAATACTCTTCCGTGACATATTTTTCAAAAACTTTTCTTAAAACAATTTTCCCATCATTAGTTGTGCTATAAAATTCATTTTTAATTGGCGAACGATTATTTTTTAATGCTGCAACATCATGCACAAGATTGTTCAGCTTAAATTTGATGGGAATTTTCATGGCTAGATCAACCAGATCATTATCAAGAAAAGGTACTCTTGATTCAAGTCCAAATGACATGCTAATCTTATCTTCTAAAATTAATAAACCTTGCAAAAAAGTTTCACATTCAAATTTTAGGGATTTATTAATATAGTCCTCATGAGAATTTGAAAAATCATTATAGTTAAATTTATCTTTAAAAGATTCAAATGAATTTCCATTAACAGAATTGTAAAATGAATTATTGTAAAAAGATTTTTTGTTTTTATCTTGTAAAATTCTTGACCAATAACCGTAGTATTTTTCAATAAAATTTTCTGGTGATTTATTTTCACTTGAATATTGATATCTCCATGGATATCCTGCAAATATTTCATCTCCACCAGCGCCTGAAAAAACTACCGTTACATGTTTCTTTGCTAATTGTGCTGCATAATAATTTGGGTATGATTGTCCTACAACAGGATTTTCAATTATATTAACTAAATTTTCTAAACATGATTCCATATCATCATTATCTAAAATTTTTTCATAATGATCAGTATTATTTAGATCTGATAGGTATTTAGCTTTTTTTCTTTCATCATAAGCTAATTCTAAACCAGAAATTGATGACATATTATATCCAATCGTAAATGTTTTTAAATTAGATATCTTTTTTGAAGCTATAGCCGTAATTGCTCCTGAATCCATACCGCCACTTAAATATGAACCTAGTTCTACATCAGACATAAGCTGACTTTCAACTGAAATATTAAAAAGTCTATCGACTTCTTCGGTTGCATCTTCTCTTTTAATTGAATGATCTTCACAAAAATTATAATCCCAAAATTTATTCTTTATGATATCTTGTCTTTGATTATTATAAATCAGGTATGATCCTTGCTCTAACATGCAAATACCTTCAAAAAGTGTTTCATTTTTTAAGTTATTTTGAAATGTGAAGTATTCATCAAGAGCATTTAAATTTATTTTTTTTTCGAATGAAGGGTGATTAATAATTGGTTTTATTTCAGATGAAAACATCATAATTTTTTCATTTTTAAAATAGTATAAAGGTTTAATTCCATACCTATCTCTTGAAACTATAAACTCATTTTTAAGTTGATCCCAAATTATGAATGCAAACATTCCATTAAACATTTTTAAAGAATCAAGACCCCACTCTTGAAAGGAATTTACCACCACTTCAGAGTCAGTTTCAGATTTGAAGACATATCCTTTTTTAACAAGAATTTTTTTTAGCTTTTTGAAATTATAGATTTCTCCATTAAATGATAGAACATATCTTTTGTCATTAGAAAACATTGGTTGGGCACCATTTTCAGTTAAATCAATAATTTTTAACCTTTTATGTCCTATTGAAATATTATTTTTGCTCCAAAAACCTTGACCGTCTGGACCTCTGTGGTCAATATAAGATGATAATTTTATAAAAAGATTGTTATCGATTGATTTTTTGTCTTTATTAGCGAGTGCAATTATACCGCACATAAATCAAAACTTATAATTTTTTATAGCATTTGCAAGATAATCAAACTCTTCAGAATTCATTGAAGGATAGAATGGTAGACCAATGCTACACTGATCAGCAATCCAAGCATTAAGAAAATCATGCTCCTCAATATTATATTTTTTCTTAAAGAAACCGAGGGCATGTACAGCGTGCGTTCCAGGTCTTGGAGAAATATCTAAATTTTGTAAATATTCCATAAAATTATTTCTTAATAAATTAATTTTACTAATATTATTTTTATCAATTTTTTCTGGGTTGAACAGACATACATATGACTGATATCCATGCTGAAATCTTTCATCAACTTCTGGATAAGATAGCCAATCGATTTCATCTAATAAGCGATTAAACTTTTTCGATAAATTTACTCTGCTAATACTATTTTCTTTCGCAGTATGCATTTGTGGTATCGCAACAGTAGCTTGTAAATCTGTCATTCTAAAATTATAACCAGCATATTCATATGAAGAAAGAAGGTAAGGCTTCGGACCTAAATGTCTTTGTAAGTCAGACATTTCTGCACCATGATCTCTTAAAGACCTTAATTTAACTGCTAATTTATCGTCATTTGTTGTAATCATTCCTCCTTCACCGCTAGTAATAGCCTTTCTTGGATGAAAACTAAAACAACCAGTCTGCCCAAAATTTCCAACATGTATATTATTATAATATGAACCGAACCCACATGCACTATCCTCAATTACTTTTAAATTATATTTATTAGCAATATTAATAATTTCTTGAATTTCACATGATAAACCAAAAAGATGTACGGGGATAATTGCTTTTGTGTTTTCAGTGATTAGTTGTTCTAACTTAGAAGTATCAATGTTGAAAGTATTAATATCTATATCACAAAAAACAACTTTTGCACCAACATGCTCAACAACATTAGCAGTTGCAATCCAAGTAAATGCAGGAACAATTACTTCATCTCCTACTCCAATATCCATTGCTGCAAGCGATGCGTGCATTGCTGTTGTGCAAGAAGTCACTGCAATTGAATGTTTTGCACCTGTGAATTGACACCACAAATCTTCAAACTCTTTTACTTTTGGTCCTTGCACAAGCCAACCTGTATCAATTAAATCTGATAACTCCTTTTTAATACTGCTATCAAGTTTGACGCTAGTAATTGGTAAGTTCATTTTTTTAGTCATTACTGTCTCTCCAATCTATTAACTTCAATAGACCTTCTTTTAAATTAAATTTATATTCAAAATTAATTTCTTCTTTTGCTTTTACTTTTGAACCAATTCTATTTTGAACTAATCTTCTAGCGTCCTCTTCTGAATAAGGCATATACTTTACTTTTAGACTAGATTGTTTTAATTCAAGGATTAGATCACATAACTGCTTTATTGAAGTCTGTACTTCAGTACCTACATTATAGAATTCATCATTTACCTGTGATTTTAATGCACATACATTTGCTCTCGCTGCATCCTCAACATAAATGAAATCATAAGCTTGACTTCCATCACCATTTATCATTGGCTGCTCGTTTGCATCAATTTTATTTAGCATTATTGGAACAACGCCTGTATATGCAGCAGTTTGGTCTTGACCAGGACCATAAACATTCATATATCTTAGTCCAACATAACTCAAATTATATCTATCATAAAATGCTCTACACATTGCCTCTCCAGCTATTTTCGTGGCTCCATAAAAGTTTTTATTGTTAAATGGATGTTCTTCGTTCATAGGCACCTTGAGTGCATCTCCATAAACAGAAGCAGAAGATGAATAAACTAATCTTTCAATATTATTATTTACACAAGCTTCTAAAACATTAAAAGTACCTTGAATATTAACATCAAAAGCTGTTCTTGGATAATCCTTGCAATGTAAAAGCCACATGGCTGCAAGATGAACAACATAGTCACATTGACTTACAGCATCATTTAATATGTCAACATCTCTAATATCGCCACCATGTTCATATATTTTACATCTTGGATCTTTTAATGCTTTTTGAATATTTTCGTCTTTTCCCCTAACAAAATTATCATAAATTAATACAGTTTGAAAAGGCTCCTTCAGGAGCTCTAAAACAACATGCGAACCAATGAAGCCAGCTCCACCAATTACTAAAACAGATTTATCTTTCAATGAATTCATATTTTTACCTCGTAAAACTTTTTGTACCAATTAATGAACTCTCTAACACCTTGTTCAATTGATACTAATGGTTTATAATTTAAATCATCTATTGCTTTATCAATATCAGCAAAGCTTTTTTGAATATCTCCTTTTTGCATAGGAAGCATTTTCATTTCTGCTCTTTTACCTAAATTCTCTTCAACAAGATTTATCAAATGTAGTAATTCAACTGTTTTATTGTTCCCTAAATTGTAGATACCAAAGGGCTTAATTAAACTCAAAGAATTATGAATTCCTAATACAATATCATCTATAAATGTAAAATCCCTTTGCATTTTTCCATTATTAAAAACATTTATTGGTTTATCGTTTGAAATTGCATCAGTAAAAAGAAACAATGCCATGTCAGGTCTCCCCCAAGGTCCATAAACAGAAAAAAATCTTAATCCAACAGATTCTAAACCGTACAACTTAAAATAAGCATGTGCCATAAGCTCGTTAGATTTTTTTGTTGCACCGTACAATGAGATCTGTGAATCTGTTTTATCGTTTTCAGATGAAGGAATTTTTTTACTGTCACCGTAAACTGAAGAGCTTGAAGCATATACTAGTTTCTCAATTTTATATTTATGCGATAGTTCTAAGATATTTACAAATCCCTCGATGTTTGAACTTATATAAGCTTGAGGGTTTTTAAGGCTATATCTAACCCCAGCTTGTGCAGCTAAATTAATCACATGTGTTATTTCATTATTAAGAAAAATTTTTTCAATTCTGTCTTTGTCCTCAAGATTTGCTTTCAAAAAATGAAAGTTTTCATACTTGTTAAGTATTTCTAATCTTGCTTTTTTTAACTCAACATCATAATAGTCATTTAAATTATCAATCCCAAAAACTGTCATATTTTTTTTCAATAGAAATAATGAGGTGTGAAATCCGATAAATCCTGCTGCGCCTGTTAAAAGTATATTCATTTTACATAAGTTATGTTAATTGTTCTGATGATTCACGCAATATATTCATTACATCTATTGCTTCCTTTCCACCAATAAAATCTATGTCTGGATTATCTAAATTATTTAAAAAATATTTAATTTGGGAAGTTAGTGGTGGTTCAAAATCATATTCAATTTTTTCTGCTGCTACTTCTTGAATTTCAATACCAAAATTTTGTTTGTTTAAAAATTTATTATGTAAAAGCAAATCGTTATTCACCCCATTAAATGTAACCATTTTTTTGCTTCCAATTACTACTAATGAATGATCTTTAAAAGGATTAAGCCAGTTTACAAAAATATGTGAATTAATTTTATTTTTATAGCTCAAGAATGTTGTTGTAGTGTCATGCATTTTTTCATTTAAAATCTTATTTCCAATACATTGTATTTTTTTAGGATACTCAGAATCCATAAGAAATTGCATTATGGATATATCATGAGGTGCTAAACTCCACAAAACATTTTCATCTTTTCTTACTTTTCCTAGATTTAATCTATTGCTATATATGTATTGTAAATCACCAATAGATTTTTTATCGATTAAATTTTTGATAATTTTTACTGCTGGATGAAATAATAAAAGGTGCCCAACCGCTAAAGTTTTGTCTACTTCTTTTGCTTTTACATACAACTTTTTAGAATCTTCGACATTAAGAGTTAAAGGCTTTTCAACTAATACAT